>OBMA010000831.1_pt1 | contig 18733 bp, 17 predicted proteins | sample 1539141 | NCBI WGS metagenome assembly OBMA01 (sample SAMEA3991484, study PRJEB22521) | metagenome | biome: anthropogenic terrestrial biome; feature: sewage plant; material: raw primary sludge | place: Sweden | collected 2012-09-26 | reverse complement strand
AGCAACGCCCCTTGTTTGTGATTGAGGCGGACGAGTACGACACCGCTTTTTTCGATAAACGCAGCAAGTTTGTGCACTACCGCCCCCGCACGGCGGTGCTGAACAATCTGGAGTTTGACCACGCCGACATCTTTCCCGATTTGGCGGCCATTGAGCGGCAGTTTCAACACCTGCTGCGCACCGTGCCCGCCGCTGGGCGCGTGGTCAGCAATGGTCTGGAAGAGGCCCTGGCCCGCGTCTTGCACCAAGGCTGTTGGAGCCAGGTGCGCAGCTTTGGCAGTGCCGTCAGCGACTTTACGGCCCAGGGCCCGCACCACGCTTTTGCCGTGTTGCATGCCGGCCAGGTGGTGGGGCAGGTGCAATGGGGCTTGAGTGGTGAGCACAACCAGCTCAATGCCCTGGCGGCCATTGCGGCGGCAGAGCATGTGGGCGTGCCTCCCGCCACAGCCTGTGCCGCCTTGGCGGACTTTCAAAATGTGCGCCGTCGGATGGAGTTGCGTGGCACGGTGGCCGGTATTGCGCTGTACGACGATTTTGCCCACCACCCCACCGCCATTCGGACAACCTTGGATGGGCTGCGCCAGCAAATTGGCCAGCAAAAGCGCATCTTGGCGGTCTTTGAGCCGCGCAGCAACACCATGAAGCTGGGCACCATGAAGGCCCAGCTGCCCTGGGCCTTGAAAGAGGCTGATCTGGCCTTTTGCCACACGGCAGGGCTGGATTGGGACGCGGCCCAGGCGCTGGAGCCTTTGGGGGCCGCTGGGCTGACGGCCGACAATATCGCCACCTTGGTGCAGCAAGTGATGGCGGCTGTGCAACCCAACGACACCATCGTGTGCATGAGCAATGGTGGTTTTGGTGGTGTGCATACGCAGTTGCTGGCTGCGTTGGCTGAAAAATTTTCAGCCCAGTAAATCCACATTGAGGGGAAAAGCACTTGCCACGTACCGTGCATAGTGCATACCCTCAACCCCTTGCCATGGTCCATGGCGCAAGCGGGCCAAGCATTTTGGGGAGTGATGGTGGGGATTAAAAAAATAAAACAAACAGCGGTGCAGACAACGGGGCTGTTGTGGGGATTGATTGGCGCTTGCCTGTTGATTGTTCTGGGCAGTTTTTGGCTTTACCACAGTGAGCAAAAAACTTTGGGTGCCAAACTGGATTACTTGTGGATTTTTCCGGTGTTTGGCTTGCTGCTCTTGTGTGTAGCGCTCTACTTAGTGTAGCGCAGCATGCGCCAAGGTCTGCGCCTAGCACTGAAAGACTTGACCGATCATTTGCCCGTGGTGGTGTACCGCTACCTATTTGTCGCTCGGTCATTGCCTTGGGCCGGAGCATGGGGTTGCGGGTCTTGGCCGAAGGGGTGGAGACCCAGGCCCATTGGCAGTTGCTGCGCGCGGATGGCTGTGAGGAAGCCCAAGGCTATTGGTTTGCCAAGCCTTTGCCGCTGCCGGAGTTGGAGCAGTGGCTGGCACAGCACGCGTTTTAAGCGGGCCGGGCGTGCCAGCCTCAATAAAAAAACCGCCCATGGGGGCGGTGGCAGGCGGTGGGCAATGCTTGCGCCATTGCGCCTTGGGGCTTATTCGGTAGGCAAAAAGCCTGGTACGGACAAGTAGCGCTCGCCCGTGTCGTAGGCAAAGCCCAGCACCCGGCTGCCGGCTGGTAACTCTGGCAATTTTTGGGCAATGGCGGCCAGCGTGGCACCCGAGGAAATTCCGACCAACAACCCCTCTTGCGCGGCGGCGCGGCGGGCGTATTCGCGGGCGGCTTCGGCCTCCACTTGGATGGTGCCGTCCAGCAGGCTGGTGTCCAGGTTCTTGGGGATAAAGCCTGCGCCCAGACCTTGAATGGCATGGGGGCCTGGAGCACCGCCAGAAATCACCGCCGATTCTTTGGGCTCGACCGCAAACACTTTGAGCTGGGGAAACTTGGCCTTGAGCACGCGGGCCACGCCGGTCAGGTGCCCGCCCGTGCCCACACCGGTAATCAGCGCGTCCAGCCCATCGGGAAAATCGGCCAGCACTTCTTGTGCGGTGGTGCTGGCGTGGATGTCGGCGTTGGCCGGGTTGTCAAATTGCTGAGGAATCCAGGCATTGGGCACCTGTGCGGCCAATTCTTCAGCGCGGGCGATGGCACCTTTCATGCCTTTTTCTTTGGGGGTGAGGTCAAACGAGGCCCCGTAGGCCAGCATCAGGCGGCGGCGTTCGATGCTCATGCTGTCGGGCATCACCAAAATCAGCTTGTAGCCTTTGACCGCAGCCACCAGGGCCAGGCCCACGCCGGTATTGCCACTGGTCGGCTCGATGATGGTGCCGCCGGGCTTGAGCGCTCCGGATTTTTCTGCCGCCTCGACCATCGCCAAAGCGATCCGGTCTTTGATGGAGCCGCCAGGATTGCCGCGCTCGGACTTGATCCAGACCTGGGCATTGGCACCCAGGATGCGGTTGATGCGAATGGCGGGGGTGTTGCCAATGGTTTGCAGAATGTTGTCAGCTTTCATGGGGGCTCCAAAGAAGGGGGCAAAGTCAATGGTGCGCATTGTGGCGCAGTCATTCCTCTTGGCAACCATATGAATATGCTTTGCGTGGATAAAGCCAAGCGGTTTCCCAACGATAATCCCGCCTGTGAAGCCCACCAGACCGCCGCCGGTGCAAGTGCTGAAAAGCCGCACTGGAGGAACGTCCGGACTGCACAGGGCAGCGTAGCAGCTAACGGCTGTCCACCGTGAGGTGAGGATCAGAGCAACAGAGACGAGTTCGAGCGTAGAAGTGTCCATCATGGGTGTTCTGCGGTTCGCTGACGCAAGTCGGCGCGGCTGGCGCAAGCCAGACGGTGACGGGCGATCAGCCCGGCACGACGCAGCCACCTCGGGCACTTCGCGCCCGAGGTGAAACGGGCAATCTCTACGCGCAGCAACACCAAGTAGGCACACGCTGACGGGGCCCCCGGAGTGTGCGGGTAGGTGGCATCGAGCCGGTGGGGCGACCCCCGGCCCAGAGTAATGGCGGTCACGTTTGGGCAACCAAGCGCACAGAATCCGGCTTATCGGTGGGCTTCACATTTTTACTGACGGCTGAAGCACAGGTGACTGCCCAGGCAGCTTTTGTGCCTGGGTTGGGCAAATAATCCTGCCATGCGAGCCCAATACGATATTTACCCTGCCCGCGCGCCAGCGCCTTTGCTGGATGCCGCCACCTTGCTTTTGGTGCGCAGCACCCCCTCCCATGGGTGGGAGCTGCTGATGACGCGCCGCTCTGCCCAAGCCAGCTTTGTGCCTGGCGGCTACGTGTTCCCCGGCGGTGGGCTGGAGGCGCAGGATGCGCAAGAGGGCCTGCCCGTGCTGACCCGTCCGGCCATGCCTGCGGCCCAGCGCCAGGCGGCCATTGCCGCGGTGCGCGAAACGTTTGAAGAGATGGGCCTGCTGCTGGCCGTGCATGCCGATGGCCGCCCGGCCACCCAGGCCGATGTGGATGCGCTGGACCGCCGTGCTGCCCTGTGGCCCCAACTGCTGGCCCGGGGCCTGCAACTGGACTTGCGCGGGGTGTGGCTGCTGGCCCATTGGACGGCGGACCCGTGCGTGCCCAAACGCTTTGCGGTGCCCTTTTTTATCGCTCTGGCCCCGCAGGGGCAAATGGCCGTGGCCGATGAGAGCGAACAGTTCGAGCCGGTCTGGGTCGCGCCCCAGCAAGCGCTGCAGCAGCATGCGGATGGGCACATGCCCATGATTTATCCCACCTTGCGCACCTTGGAGCGCTTGGCGGCCTACCCCGAGACGGCAGCGCTGCTGGCGGCCGTGCAAACGGGCCCGCTGTGGCGCAGCATGCCGCGTTCGGGCCGTCTGGGGGGCAAGGAATACCGCTGCATGGAAAACGAAGCGGCCTATGGCGAGCTGGCCTTGCTCTGCCCCGATGGGCAAGCGCAGCCTGTGCTGGACTGGCAATCGACGCAGGTGGTGGCGCTGCGCCAAAACGTGCTGCGCCTGACTGCTCCGAATGAGGGCGTGATGACCGGCCCGGGCACCAACAGCTACCTGATCGGTGAAGCGGCCACCGGTTTTATCGCCATTGATCCCGGGCCCAGCGATGCCCAGCACATTGAGCGGCTGTTGGTGGCCGCAGGCGCAGATATTCGCGCCATTGTGTGTACCCATTCGCACCCCGACCATGCCCCAGGGGCGTGGTTGCTGCAGGCCCTGTGCGAGGAGAAAACCGGGGTCAAACCCAGGGTGTACGGCCTGCCCAGCGGGCCGGGAGCCCCGGCGCACAGCCACTTCGTGCCCGATCAAGTTTTGCAAAATAAAGAGCTGCTTACGCTTGCTGGTAAAGGCGAAAACGCCAAAATAACCCATACTTTACAAGCCTTGCACACCCCAGGCCATGCCAGCAACCATCTGTGCTTGCTGTTGGTTGAAGATGGCCTGCTCTTTACGGGGGATCACATCCTCAATGGCAGCACCACCATCATCAATCCGCCCGATGGCAATATGGCCCAGTACCTGCAAAGCCTGGCGTATTTGGATGCGGTGTGTACCGAGCACCAGGTGCAGTTCCTCCTGCCGGCCCATGGCTACGTGCTGGGCCAGGCGCGGCAGGTGATTGCCCAGCTCACGGCCCACCGTTTGGCCCGCGAGGCCAAAGTATTGGCCGCCATGCGCCAAGTGCCCCACGGCACGCCGACCGACTGGGTGGCGCTGGCCTATGCCGACACGCCCCAGGCCTTATGGCCGCTGGCACAAAGAAGCTTGCTGGCCCATGCAGAGCGCATTGAGGCACTGGGATTGCTTTAATCTTCGGCCATGACAGAAAAACCCTTCCCCGACAACACGCCCCCGGATGCGGGCGAACGCTTGGCCAAGCGCTTGGCCCGGCAACTCAATTGCTCACGCCGGGAGGCGGAGCTGTACATTGAAAACGGTGCCGTATTGGTCGATGGAGCCGTGGTCGAGGTGCTCTCAACGCGGGTGCACCCTGGGCAGACGGTGGCGGTGGCGCCGGGGGCCCGGGCCGAGCCTGTGCCCCCCGTCACCTTGCTGTTGCATAAACCGGCAGGGTTTACGGTTGGCGATGGGCAGCCCAGTGCCTGGGATTTGCTCACCCCCGAGCGTTGGCAGCAAGGCAATACCCCCGCGCCGCTGAAAATGTTGAGCAAGCATTTTCAAAACCAAGAGCCCCTGCTCACCATCCCGATTCCGGCCAGCGGGCTCACCGTGCTGACGCAAGATGGCCGCATTCGGCGCAAGCTGACGGAAGAGGCCCTGTTCATGGAGCAAGAATGCATTGCCCAGGTGCAAGGGCGCATCGCGCAAGATGGTCTGCAGCGCCTGTGCGACGGCACCGCCATTGCTGGCAAGCGCTTGCCGCGCATCAAGGTCAGCTGGCAAAGCGAGGGGCATTTGCGCTTTGCCCTGCAAGGGATTTTTCCGCACGAAATCGAGGCCATGTGCGCCGGTGTGGGCTTGGAACTGGTGGGTTTAAAACGCCTGCGCATTGGGCGCATTGCCCTGGCTGGGCTGGCCGAGGGCCATTGGCGCTATTTGCAGCCCTGGGAACGGTTTTAAGTTCAGCCAAGTGGTGGATTGGCCATAATCACGCCGAATCCGTATTGCCTGGTATTGCCTTGTATCGCCCTTTCTCCCCTTTATTTTTTGCCCATGCACGCCAACGAATCCCCCGTTTTTGACGATCAACAGGTGGCCGACTACCTGCTGCGCCACCCCACTTTTTTTGAACACCATGCCGAGTTACTGACCCGCGTGCAATTGCGCAGCGCCCATGGCCCGCAAGCGGTCAGTTTGCAAGAGCGCCAGGCCGAGTTGCTGCGCGAAAAAATCCGCAACCTCGAAGGCCGGGTGGCCGAAATGGTGCGCCACAGCAGCGAAAACGCCAGCATCGCCCACAAAATCCACCGCTGGAGCTGCGCCCTGGCCGGGGTGCCCGATGCCCGCTCCTTGCCCCATGTGATCAGCGAAGGCTTGCAAAAAGAGTTTGACGTGCCCCAAGTGGCCGTGCGCATGTGGCAGGTGGCCGGGCCGTTTATGGGCCTGCCGTTTACCTTGGGGGTGAGTGACGATGCGAAAGCCTTTGCCTCCTCGCTGACCATGCCGTTTTGCGGGCCCAATTTGGGCTTTGAGCCCACCACCTGGCTGCCCCGGCCTGACGAGGTGCAATCCCTGGCACTGCTGACCTTGCGCGAAGGCCCCAACGACAGCCAAACCCCGGCCTTTGGCCTGCTGGTGCTGGGCTCGCCCGACCCGCTGCGCTTTGATGCCACCATGGGCACCGACTTTTTATCGCACATCGCCGAGCAGGCCAGCGCCGCCCTGGGTCGGCTGCGCGGTGGTGTCGGTGGCAACGCCTGACCACCCCGCAGACTTGGCCACAGCGCCCGCATCGGCCCAGCCTGTGCAGGCGGCACCGGTAGCTTCTGCAGCGCCTGCAGATACCGCCTTGGTTGCCGCCTACCTGCAGCATGTGGCGCTGGAAAAACGCCTCGCACCCCGCACCGTCGCCTTGTATGCCCACGGGCTGCAGCGCTTATTGGCCCTGGGGCAAGCGCTTGCCGTGCCGCTGTGTGCCTTGCAGCCGCAGCACATCCGCCGCAGCGTGGCCCAGTGGCACAGCCAAGGGGGCAGCAGCGCCAGCATCGCTTTGGGCCTGTCGTGCTGGCGGGGGTTTTTTCACTGGCTGGCGGGGCAGCACCGGGTGCAGCGCAACCCGGTGCAAGGCATTCGCCCGCCCAAGGCCGCGCAGCGCTTGCCCAAGGCCTTGCCGGTGGATGCGGCGGTGCAACTGGCGGCCTTCGCAGGCGAAACTTCCAGCACCCCCTGGCAAGAAGCGCGCGCCGCAGCGCTGACCGAGCTGCTCTACAGCAGCGGCTTGCGCGTGAGTGAACTGGTCGGGCTGGATGCCCAGCCCAGTGCGCAGGCCCTGGGCTGGGTGGATGAAACGTCCGCCCTGGTGCATGTGCTGGGCAAAGGCGGCAAGCGCCGCAGCGTGCCGGTGGGCCCGCCCGCACTGGCAGCCCTGCGGCAGTGGCTGGCGCTGCGGGCGCAGCTTTTTGGGCCGCAGTGGCAGGAGCCTGCCTTGTTCGTGGGCGTGCGCGGGCGGCGCATCAGTGCGGCCCAGGTGTGGCACAGCGTGCGCCAGCGCAGCCAGCAGGCGGGGCTGGCGCAGCCGGTGCATCCGCACATGCTGCGCCACTCGTTTGCCAGCCATGTGCTGCAATCGAGCGGCGATTTGCGGGCTGTGCAAGAGCTGCTGGGCCACAGCAGCATCCGCACCACGCAAGTCTATACACGCCTGGATTTTCAGCATTTGGCCCAGGTGTACGATCAGGCCCACCCTCGGGCGCACCGGGTGTCACCGTTACCCGAAGGTGCTGATAAGTCCCCCCCAGAAACTAAGGAGTATTGATATGGCTGATACCTGGCTGCCTTCCCTGATCACCGCGAGCCCGCAAGAGGGCTTTGAGCTGGCCATTACCCTGAGCCGCCGTGGCGTGAAATACACCCAGCCCGATGCCCAGGTGCTGCACAAACTGCGTCCCGAATACGCCAACGACCACGCCGCGCTGACGGCGGCCTCGCAGGTGGTGGCCCTGAATTTTCAAACCGTGGCTGCGGCCAACAACTACTGGCGCAGTTAAGTCAGTATTTTTTAAATAGCTGGGAACGCTTTGATTTGAATGTTTTTCTGGAGTATTTCCATAAAATCATTGATTTTAAAGCGGTATTAGCTATCATTTTTCCGCTGTGCCATCGCAAGGACAGCGGTTTTATTTTTGGCAAGGTGCTTTTATGGCTTTGATCCCCACCACCATCCTGACGGGCTTTTTGGGCGCAGGCAAAACCACGCTGCTCAAACGCATCCTGAGCGAAGCCCACGGCATGAAGATTGCTGTTATTGAAAATGAATTTGGCGAAGAAAACATCGACACCGATATTTTGCGCACCGAATCCAAAGAACAAATCCTGCAGATGAGCAACGGCTGCATCTGCTGCACCATCCGCGAAGACCTGCGCGAAACCCTGCAACTGCTGGCGGCCAAGCGGCGCAAAGGGCTGGTCGATTTTGAGCGCATCGTGATTGAAACCACCGGCCTGGCCGACCCCGGCCCGGTGGTGCAAACCTTTTTTATGGACGATGAGATTGCCGAGACCTACCTGGTCGATTCCATCCTCACCGTGGTCGATGCCAAACACGCCCCGCAGCAGCTCGATGAGCGCCAGGAAGCGCGTCGCCAGGTGGGTTTTGCCGACCAAATCTTTTTAAGCAAAACCGACTTGATCAGCGCCGAAGAAAAAGATGCGCTCATCCACCGCCTAAAGCACATGAATCCGCGTGCGCCCATTGAAGCGGTGCATTTTGGCCAAGTCGATTTAAAACAGGTGCTCGATCTGCGCGGCTTTAATCTGAACGCCAAACTCGAAGTCGATCCCGATTTTTTGCAGGACGACGACCACAGCCACTGCGACCATGACCACGGCCACTGTTCGCATGGCCATGACCACCACCACGACCATGAGCATGGCGAGCACTGCCACCACCCGCACCACCATCACCACGATGACGATGTGAAAAGCTTTGTGTACCGTGCCACCCGCCCATTCAATCCGGCCAAGCTGGAAGACTTTTTGGGGGCGATTGTGAACATCTACGGCCCGCGCATGCTGCGCTACAAGGGCGTGCTGGACATGCAAGGCACCAGCCGCAAAGTGATCTTTCAAGGCGTACACCAGCTGATGGGCAGCGATTTGGGCCCCGAATGGGCTGCCGATGAAAAGCGCGAAAGCCGCATGGTATTCATCGGTATTGACCTGCCGCAAGACATCCTGCGCCAAGGCCTGGACCAAAGCCTGAGCTAGCCCGGTGGGCCGACGCGGCACATGGTCACCCTAGGGTGATCCCTAGGAGATCAAGCCTTGCCCGTGTGCTGGCGTGCGATATAAAGCCAGCCTTGCAATAGAGGTCGATACAATCGCGCCCCGCAAGCGCTGGCCTAGCGCATAGGCCAAAGCACCTCTTTGCCGGCCCCGCCCGCCAAGAGTGTGTTTCCCCTCAACCCCGGCAGCTGCCAAGCTGCCATTGTTGCGATTCAGAACATCATGATTACGACCACTGCAGCGACCAAACGCGATCCCAAGCTGGCCAATAACTGGAAAAGCAAACCTGTTGAGGAATTGAGCGATGCCGAAATCATCGCCATGCCCGAGAGCGAATACATGAATGACACCCAGCTGGCGTACTTTCGCCTGAAGCTGGTCAAGCTCAAGCAAGATATGCACGCCAACGCCGGTGAAACCGCAGAAAACCTGCGCGAAGACACCGTGGTGGTGCCCGACCCGGCCGACCGTGCCACGATCGAAGAAGAGCACGCCCTGGAGCTGCGCACCCGCGACCGCGAGCGCAAGCTGCTGAAAAAAATTGAGCAATCGATTGCCAGCATCGACGCGGGTGAATACGGCTATTGCGATGAAACCGGCGAGCCCATTGGCGTGCCGCGTCTGCTGGCCCGTCCAACCGCAACTTTGTCGCTGGAAGCGCAGCAGCGACGCGAATTGAAACAGAAAATGTTTGGTGATTGAGCGTTAAGCAGGTTGGCAAGCGGCTAGGATGTTTGGCATGGTGACACAGGCAAACAAACCCACTGGACTGCTTTCAAAAGTGATCGGCTTTGTGCGTGGCAAGGACGATGCCAGCCCTGGCGAAAGCACCTTGTCCCCAGACAGCCGCCAAGAGCTGCGTGACCTCGTGGCGCGCAAGCGCCGCAACCTGGCGGTGCGCCACCAAGAGTTTGCCCAGCTGCGCCAGTTGCGCCAAGCGGGCGTGACGGCGGAAAACCTGCCCTCGCCCGTCTCCAGCCAGCTGTCTTCGCAAGCCTTGGGGCATGAGCAGGGGGCGCTGAAAAGCACGCAAACCTTGCGCAAGATTGATGTGATTGAGGCCCAAATGTCCCGCCAATGGTGGGGCGACAAAGCCGGTGCAAGCTCAAAAATCGCTGATTCTGTGCAGGAGGGCGCGTCTTTGCGGGCGGCGCAAGCGGCCGCTGGGGTCACTCAAGGGGCTGCACCTGCGCCTGCTTCTGTTCAACCGATTCAGCCCGCACAGGAGCGTTGCGCAGTGGAGTTTGTGCCCCATGCCGATCTGGAAGAGCCCGCCATTTTGTTTGCCCACGGCGATGCGCAGGCCGCACGCACGCATCTGCTGGAGCAGCTCTCGCAAGCCTTAAGCAACCCTGCGGCCGAGCCTGACACGGTGGCCCGGCTGTGGCACGCCGTGTTGGATTTGTGCCGTGCGACCGGGGATGAAGAAACCTTCGAACCCTTGGCGATTGATTACGCCGCCCACTTTGGCAAATCGGCCCCCTTGTGGACTTCGCTGCCTGGGCAGCTGGGCTTGGCCCCTTTGCTGGGTGGTGCCATGCACAGCGCCGCTGCCACGCCTGCCGGGCGCAAGGGGCCGTGGCAAAGCCCGGCGGCGGTGACCACCAGCACGGTGGCCGCCTTGAACGCCACCGTCAGCCGCGCGCTGCCGCCGTGGTGCATGTCCTGGCAACGCCTGCACACGGTGGATGAAGCGGCCTTGCCCCATTTGACGGCCTTGCTGCAGGGCTGGGCCGATGCCCCTGGCGACTACGCCTGGTCGTACGCGGGGACATTGCTGCAATTGCTGCAGCGCCATACCGTGGTTGAAGACAAGCAGGCCAACCCCCAGTGGTGGATGCTGCGCCTGGCGGTGCTGCGCTTTTTGCACCGGATGGAGGAATACGATGAGGTGGCGCTGGAGTACTGCATCACCTACGAGGTTTCACCGCCGTCGTGGGTGCCGCCCTTGCACCAGTGCCTGGTCGAACTGGAGGGCGATTTAGACCCCAGCACCGTGCTCGACTCGCTGGAGCAGCAGACCCGGCAGCCGGGTTCCGCCACCACCACCACCACCGCGACGGCCCCAGTGCAGGGCGAGGGCTTGTGGGGAATTTTGGATGGCGATATTGACGCGCAATTGAACGCCGTGAGCGCCAAGCTGGTGCCCGGCCAGCCCTTGGAAGTCGATTGCAGCTTGCTGGTGCGGCTGGATTTTGTCGCCGCCGGCAGCTTGCTCAACTGGGCGGCCCAGGCCCAAAGCCAAGGGGTTGCGCTGCGTTTTACCCATTTGCACCACCTGGTGGCGGCCTTCATGACCGTGCTGGGGGTGCAAGAGCACGCCAAGCTGTACCTGAGCCCGGTATAAATTTTTGTTTTTCTCCAGACAAACCCCCTTGTAATTGGGGGCAGCGGTGCCACTTGTTGGCGCTATGGAACAATTTCACGGCACCACCATCATCAGCGTACGGCGGCAAACGCCGCAGGGCCTGGAAGTCGCCATCGGCGGCGACGGGCAAGTCACCCTGGGGCACATCGTTGTCAAAGGCAGCGCCCGCAAAGTGCGCAAGCTCTACCACGGCAAGGTTCTGGCCGGTTTTGCCGGCGCCACCGCCGATGCGTTTACCCTGTTTGAACGCTTTGAAGCCAAGCTGGAAAAGCACCAGGGCCACCTGATGCGCGCGGCCATTGAGCTGACCAAAGACTGGCGCACCGACCGCGTGCTGCGCAAACTGGAGGCCATGCTGGCCGTGGCCGATCACTCGGCCTCGCTCATCATCACCGGCAATGGCGATGTGCTGGAGCCCGAGCAGGGCATTGTCGCCATTGGCTCGGGCGGGGCGTATGCGCACTCAGCGGCCAAAGCGCTTTTGAACAATACCGAGCTGGGGGCCGAGGCCATCGTAAAAAAATCGCTCGAAATTGCCGGCGAGCTGTGCATTTACACCAACATGCACCACACCATTGAAACCCTGCCTGTCCAGGCGGATTCTTAAAAATAAGAGCTGTTTACGCTTGCTGCATAAGCGTAAATGGCCATTTGAATGGATAAAACATGTCGTCCATGACCCCCCAAGAAATTGTCAGTGAACTCGATCGCCACATCGTTGGGCAAACCGGTGCCAAGCGGGCCGTGGCCATTGCCCTGCGCAACCGCTGGCGCCGCCAGCAGGTCGATGAGGCGCTGCGCCCGGAGATCACGCCGAAAAATATTTTGATGATTGGCCCCACCGGCGTAGGCAAAACCGAAATTGCCCGCCGCCTGGCGCGGCTGGCCGATGCGCCCTTCATCAAAATTGAAGCCACCAAGTTCACCGAGGTGGGCTATGTGGGCAAGGATGTGGATGCCATCATCCGCGACCTGGCCGAAGTGGCGGTCAAGCAGGCCCGCGAAGCGGACATGAAAAAGCAGCGCATGCGCGCCGAAGACGCGGCCGAAGAGCGGGTGCTGGAGGTGCTGCTGCCCTCGGCCCGCACGCACGACGATACCCCGGCCACCGACAACGCCACGCGCCAAGTTTTTCGTAAAAAATTGCGCGAGGGGCAGCTCGATGACAAGGAAATCGAAATTGACCTGCTCGATGCCCGCCCCCAGGTAGAAATCATGGGCCCCCAGGGCATGGAGGAAATGGCCGAACAGCTGCGCGGCATGTTCAGTCACATGGGCGCAGAGCGGCGCAAAACCCGCAAACTCAAGATCAAAGAGGCGCTCAAGCTCTTGGTCGATGAAGAGGCGGCCAAGCTGGTGAACGAAGAAGAGCTCAGAGCCCGCGCCCTGCACAATTTGGAGCAAAACGGCATCGTCTTTTTGGACGAAATCGACAAAGTCGCCTCGCGCCAAGACAGCGGCGGGGCCGAAGTCTCCCGCCAGGGCGTGCAGCGCGATTTGCTGCCGCTGGTCGAGGGCACCACGGTGAATACCAAATACGGCATGGTGAAAACCGACCATATTTTGTTCATTGCCTCGGGGGCGTTTCACCTGTCCAAGCCCAGCGATTTGATTCCTGAGCTGCAAGGGCGTTTTCCGATTCGCGTGGAGCTCGACAGCCTGTCGGTGCAAGACTTTGAGGCCATCCTCACCCAAACCCACGCCAGCCTGACCAAGCAATACCAGGCCCTGTTGGCCACCGAAGGTGTCACGCTGGAGTTCACCCCCGAGGGCATCACCCGCCTGGCGCACACCGCGTTTACGGTGAACGAGCGCACCGAAAACATTGGCGCGCGCCGTTTATCGACGGTGATGGAGCGGCTGCTGGACGAGGTCAGCTTTGATGCGGTCAAGCACCAGGGCCAGACCATTGTGATTGATGCCGCTTACGTCGATGCCCGGCTGGAGCAGCTGAGCAAAGATGAAGATTTGTCACGCTACATCTTGTAAAGTCCCGCAGCGCGGTGGCCCTGGGCCGGTCGCTTAAAATCTTTCCCCTCTGGCGGCACTGGTCCCAGAGGGTTTTCTGTTTTTCTCTACCCGCTGAAGGCTGCTGCTTTGACCTCCACCTCGCCCGAACACATTACGGTTTTGCGCCAAGAAGCGGTACACGCTTTGCTGGCAGGACATGGCGAGCAGCCCGCTGGCACCTGGGTGGATGGCACCTTTGGGCGCGGCGGCCATGCGCGGCTGCTGCTTAGTCGGCTGGGGCCGCAGGGGCGCTTGATTGCCTTTGACAAAGACCCGCAAGCCATTGCCGAGGCGGCCACCATCCATGACCCGCGCTTTAGCATTCGCCACCAGGGCTTTTGCCATCTGGCCGAATTACCAATAGCTAGCACCGCAGGCGTACTCTTGGATTTAGGGGTCAGTTCCCCGCAAATCGACACGCCAGAGCGCGGTTTCAGCTTCCGTTTTGATGGCCCGCTGGACATGCGCATGGACACCACGCGCGGCATGAGCGTGGCCCAGTGGCTGGCCGAGGCCGAGGTGCAGCAGATCACCGATGTCATTCGCAACTATGGCGAAGAGCGCTTTGCCTTTCCCATTGCCAAGGCCATCGTCGCCCAGCGCGAGGCACAAGGGCCGCTGCAGACCACCGCCGAGCTGGCCAGCCTGGTGGCCCGCGTGGTCAAAACCCGCGAAGCGGGCCAGAACCCGGCCACGCGCACGTTTCAAGCGCTGCGCATTTTTATCAACGCCGAGCTGCAAGAGCTGGAGCAGGCCCTGGCCGCCAGCCTGCAGGTGCTGCAGCCGGGCGGCTGGCTGGTGGTGATTAGCTTTCACTCGCTGGAAGACCGCATCGTCAAGCAATTCATGGCCGAGCACTCCAAAGAGGTGTACGACCGGCGCATGCCGCTGGCCCCGCCCCAGCCCATGCGCCTGACGGCGGTGCAGCGCATCAAGCCCAGCGCCGCCGAGGTGGCGGCCAACCCGCGCGCGCGCAGTGCGGTGATGCGCGTTGCCCAGCGCACCGACGTGGTGTAAGCATGGAACGGGTGCTGCTGCGCATGCATATTTTGTTGCTGCTGGCCGTGATTGCCAGTGCCTTGTACTTGGTGCAAACCCAGTACGCAGCGCGGCGCTTGTTTACCGAGCTGGACCAAGCCATTGCCAAAAACCGGCAGCTGGAAGAAGAGCGCGAGCGCCTGCAGGTGGAGCAGCGGGCCCAATCGGCGCCGGTGCGCATTGAAAAATTGGCCCAAGAGCTGGGCATGGAAACGGCCACCCCAGCGCTGACCACCTATGTGCGCGATGACCGTGGGGTGGGGCAATAGGCATGCGCAGCGTTTCTTATGGCAGCAGCCCCTTGCTGGCGCACAAAACCCAGCTGTGGCGCAGCCGCTTGGTGATGATGTTGGTGGCCCTGGGCTTTTTGGGCCTGGCCGGGCGCGCGGCCTATGTGCAGTTGATTGGCAATGACTTTTTCCTGCGCCAGGGCGAGGTGCGCTTTGCCCGCACGATTGAGCTGGCGGCCAACCGGGGGCGCATTTTGGATCGCAACGGGCTGATTTTGGCCTCCAGCGTGCCCGCGGCCAGCATCTGGGCCATCCCGGAAGACGTGGATATGGCCGATCCGGCCGTGCTGGCCCAGCTGCCCGCGTTGGCCCAGCTGATGGATGTGCCCTTGGCGCAACTCAAGCAAAAGCTGGACACGGACAAAACCTTTGTCTGGCTCAAGCGCCAGCTCGATTGGGATGTGGGCCAGCAAATCAAGGCGCTGGCCATCAAAGGCATCTACCAAACGCGCGAATACAAGCGCCAGTACCCGGAGGGTGAATCGGCGGCCCACATTGTTGGCTTTACCAATGTGGAGGACAAAGGCCAAGAGGGCATGGAGCTGGCCTTTGAAAAAGAGCTGGCTGGCCAACCGGGCTCGCGCCGGGTGATCAAAGACCGCCTGGGGCGGGTGGTGGAAGGCGTGGGCGAAGAAATCCCGCCGATTGATGGGCGCGAAATTACCCTGTCCATCGACAGCAAAATCCAGTTTTTTGCCTACCAAAAAATCAAAGAACAGGTGCTGGCCCACAAAGCCCTGGGCGGCTCGGTGGTGGTGATGGATGCGCGCACGGGGGAGCTGCTGGCCTTGGCCAACTACCCCAGTTTTGACCCGGGCAACCGCAAAAAACTCACGGGCGAGCAGCTGCGCAACCGTGCCATCACCGATGTGTTTGAGCCGGGCTCAACCGTCAAACCCATCACGGTGGCCATGGGCCTGGAGTCGGGCAAGTTCCGGCCCGATACCTTGATTGATACCTCGCCGGGGCGCTTGAACGTCACCGGCTCGACCATCTCCGATACGCGCAACCACGGGGTGCTCACGGTCGAAGGCGTGATTCAAAAGTCCAGCAATATTGGGGTGACCAAAATTGCCCAACAACTCACCGCCCAGGAAATGTGGGAAACCTTCTCGGCCGTGGGCTATGGGCAAAAGCCGCAAATTGCCTTCCCCGGTGTGGCCAGTGGGCGCTTGCGGCCCTTTAAAAGCTGGCGGCCCATTGAGCAAGCCACCATGTCCTACGGCTATGGCTTGTCGGCCAGTTTGCTGCAAATGGCGCGCTCGTACACCGTGTTTTCCAATGATGGGCGGGTGATTCCGGCCTCCATGCTCAAGCTCAAGCAGCCGCCCGTGGGCGTGCCGATCTTCTCCATCAAAACGGCCAATGCCGTGCGCCACATGCTTGCCCTGGCCACCGGCCCTGGGGGCACGGGGCAGCGGGCGCAAACGGTGGGCTACTCCGTGGGCGGCAAATCCGGCACGGCGCGCAAACAGGTGGGCAAGGGCTATGCCGCCGGCAAATACCGCGCGTGGTTTACCGGCCTGGCCCCGGTGGAAGAGCCGCGCATCATCGTCGCCGTCATGGTCGATGAGCCCAACAACGGCACCTATTACGGCGGCACCGTGGCCGCACCGGTGTTCAGTGCCGTGGTGCAACAAAGTTTGCGCTTTATGGGCGTGCCGCCGGACATGGCCGTGCAGCCCCAAATCGTCGCCGATCCGGTCGAGGAATCTTTGTGAGTTCAGTTTTTTTGCATTTATCCGATCTGCCCAGCACCTTGGCTTGGTTGCGCGCGCGCGCCCCCCAGGGGCAGTTGCGCACCGACAGCCGCCACGTGCAGCCGGGCGATATTTTTATTGCTTGGCCGGGGGCCGCAGTCGATGGCCGCGCCTTTGTCGCCCAGGCCTTGGCGCACGGCGCTGCGGCCTGCTTGGTGGAGCACGACGGCAGCGCCGACTTTGCGTTTGCCGATGCCCGCATTGCCAGCTTTACCGGCCTGAAAGCCATCACCGGCAGCCTGGCCGCGCAGTGGCTGGGCCACCCCGCGCAGGCGCTGCGCATTGTGGCGGTCACGGGCACCAATGGCAAAACCAGCACCGCCTGGTGGCTGGCCCACGCCCTGCCGCGCTGCGCCATGGTTGGCACCCTGGGGGTGGGCCTGCCGCCGCACTTCACCAGCACCGGCATGACCACGCCCGACCCGGTGCTGCTGCAGACCGAGTTTGCAAAGTTCATAGCTGCTGGCGCTGAATTTGCAGCCATTGAGGCCTCATCTATTGGAATAGTTGAGCATCGCCTTGCGGGCACTGCTATTGATACTGCCGTCTTTACCAACTTCACCCAAGACCACCTGGACTACCACGGCAGCATGGACGCTTACTGGCAGGCCAAGGCCCAGCTGTTCGATTGGCCCGGCCTGCGCGTGGCCGTGGTGAATGTGGACGATGCCCAAGGCCGGGCGCTGGCGCAAACGCTGGCCCTGCGTTGCGCGCTGGAGGTGTGGACGGTGGGCCTGCAGCACCCCGCGCGCTTGATGGCCGTCGATATTGCCCACACCGCCCAAGGCATGGCCTTTACCGTGGTAGAGGGCCAGCAGCGCCAGCCCATGCAAACGGCCCTGATTGGCCAGTACAACATCAGCAACCTGCTGGGCGTGCTGGCCACGCTGCGCGGCCAAGGTTACAGCTTGGCGCAGGCCGTGGCGGCGTGCGCCAGCTTGCAACCCGTGCCTGGGCGCATGCAGCAAATTGCCGTGGTGGGCCAGCCTTTGGTGGCCATTGACTACGCGCACACCCCCGATGCTCTGGTGCAAGCCCTGGCCGCTTTGCGCCCCTTGGCCCAGGCGCGGGGCGGGCGGCTGTGCTGCGTGTTTGGCTGTGGCGGCAACCGCGATGCCCGCAAGCGCCCGCTGATGGGGGCCGCCGCCGAGCAAGGGGCCGACCAGGTGCTGGTCACCAGCGACAACCCGCGCCTGGAAGACCCGCAGGCCATCGTGGCCGATATCTTGGCGGGCATGCGCCCCCAGACCCCTTATGAACTGGACCGCGCGGCCGCCATTGCCCAGGCCATTGCCCAGGCCGATGCCCGCGATGTGGTCTTGCTGGCCGGCAAAGGCCACGAAGATTACCAAGACGCGCAGGGCCACAAACGCCCATTTTCCGATTACCACGAGGCCGCACGCGCCGTGCAGGCCCGCCAAGAAAGAACCCAGCCATGATGACTTTGGCCCAGGCGGCTGCCTGGATGGCCCAGACCCTGCCCCAGGTGCAGTACGGCAGTGCCGCTGCTGCCGAAGGGGCGAACCAGATCACCCTGCAGCGCGTCCACACCGATAGCCGCAGCGTGCAGCCCGGCGATTTGTTCATCGCCCTGCGCGGCGAGCGCCTGGATGCGCACGACTTTTTGGCCCAGGCCCAAGCGGCCGGTGCCGCTGCCGCCGTGGTCGAGCTGGGGCGCAGCCTGCCCGGTTTGCCGTGCCTGGAGGTGAGCGATACCACCGCCGCCCTGGGGGCGCTGGCCGCCGGTTGGCGCAGCCAGTTTGGCCTGCCATTGGTGGCGGTGACCGGCAGCAATGGCAAAACCACCGTCACGCAAATGCTGGCCAGCATCCTGACCGCCGCAGCGGGCGAGGCCGCTTTTGCCACGCGCGGCAATTTCAACAACGCGATTGGCGTGCCGCTGACGCTGTTGCGCTTGACCGCGCAGCACCGCCTGGGCGTGGTCGAGCTGGGCATGAACCACCCCGGCGAGATTGCCGACCTGGCCTGCATTGCCCAGCCCACCATCGCCCTGGTGAACAACGCCCAGCGCGAGCACCAAGAATTCATGCACACCGTGCAGGCCGTGGCCGAAGAAAACGGCAGCGTGCTGGCCATGCTGCCGATTGATGGCACAGCCGTGTTCCCGGCGGACGATGCCTTCACCCCCCTGTGGCAAGGCTTGGCCGCTGGGCGCACGGTGCTCACCTTTGGCGCTGGCGTGGGCGATGTGCAAGCGTCGCACGCCGTGTGGCAGGGCGACCATTGGCAGGTGAGCATCAGCACCCCGCACGGCCCGCTGCACACCGCCTTGCACATTGCCGGGCGGCACAACGTGCGCAATGCCTTGGCGGCCACCGCCTGCGCGGTGGCGGCCGGAGTGCCTTTGGCGGCGATTGCCCAGGGC
>OBMA010000824.1_pt1 | contig 18799 bp, 9 predicted proteins | sample 1539141 | NCBI WGS metagenome assembly OBMA01 (sample SAMEA3991484, study PRJEB22521) | metagenome | biome: anthropogenic terrestrial biome; feature: sewage plant; material: raw primary sludge | place: Sweden | collected 2012-09-26 | reverse complement strand
GAGGACGGTAAGTTTCATCATATTTAAAGTCAAACCTATCCGACTGTTTTGCTTCATTAACACCTAAAGTGGATGCTTTTACATCTAAATAAGTAATGGTTACTTTTTGACCTTTCCACTTTTTTACATCAACCGGCACCCAATAATCTATTTGATTTAGAGCCAAACGTACATCATAAGGTACAGCAGTCGTTGAGTTCGGAGCACTTACCTTTATCTTTACTTCGGGCGCTTTCTCTTCGACAGGAATAAGCAGATAAGATGACTGTATTTGGTAATCGACAGATATATTCTCACCTGCTGACTTTTTTTGAGAAATGCAACTACTATTTATCAATAATAGTGCAATTAAAATAGAGAAGATTGATTTTTTCATTTTTTCAAAACATTGGTTTGACTATTTATGTTGCAAAAATAGAATCAAAAATGCAATTCTACTGTCACGTTTGTTTCATCATCGTGTATTTTTGATACAATTATACTTTTTCATGCATCAACTTAAAATTGTCAATCTATCTCTTATAGACATTCTTCATTTAATTATTCCATATCGATTTTAGTTTCCATGCTTTGAAGTTTATTGCTGTACCTTCATTCTTAGCAAAAGTTTCAACCCCGGTCTGAGTTTCGCCTGCATAAGTAAGCAAAGTAAACACCTCTTTCCCTTCATTCGTAAAAAGTTCAATGCTCGATTTATCAACATAAAAATGCATTTGCAACTTTCCATTTATTGGAACCACTTTCGCTGAAGTTGTTCTTGCAAATTTTTCAATCGGAACGTTCGAGCAGTTGGTGCGGTCAATAGTCAACATTTCGGAACGAGTGTCATAACTGAATGAAACCTTACGCCCTTCGCCCACACAAAGATTGAACCCAAAGACGTTCTGTACTTTGGTCGAAAAAGTTGCATCTATTTCATACACATTTTCATTCGGAGCAAACTTAGCAATTCTTGAAGTTCCTTTTGCCAGCTTTGAAACAAACGAAACCGGTGAGGTGCGCAATTGTTGTAAGTTAGCAATTGGTTTTTGAATCAGACGAATTCCGTCTGGATATGTCTTCAACTCTAAATCGCGTGGAATTGACCAAAAACCTTTTCCCCACGTTGTTGGAACAACTGGTGCATAATCCCACGTCGCAATCCAACCAATCGATGTGGTCGACTTCAACGTATTGTCGTAATCACGGAAAGTTCGTGATGCGTAAAAATCGAGTCCAAAATCAACATACAAAGGCTCTATTGGATTAGTTCTATCGAGAGTGAATGATTCTCCGTCGAAGTTTCCTACAAAGTACTGTTCTCTAGCCCAGTCGATGGAGACAACTAATACCCATTTTTTACAACTTGCATTCCCATCAACTGAAACTTGAAATAAATCAGGACATTCCCATGCTTTTTCTTGTGCTCCGGCAGGTCCAAAATCACTTAACCACTTCCATGTTTTTAAATCATCTGAAGAATAAAACTTGATTTTCTTTTCGAGTGCTTTTGCTACCACCATAATCCACTTGGAAGTTGGTGCGTAGCAGAAAACAGTAGGATCGCGAAACTCGGTACTTCCAATGTCAAGCACCGGATTGCCTTTGTAGTAGTTGAAAATCAGACCGTCATTGCTGTATGAAATTCCCTGCGACTGACTTTTCGTTTCTTTATTGAATACGGTGTAAGCAGCAACCATCGCATCTTTTCCAAAACCAGCCGTGTTGTTCTTATCTACCGCCACAGAACCGGTAAAATACTCTATCGATCCATCGTCGCCAGTCATGATTTTCGGAGATTCTTGCTTGTAATAAACCAAATCGGTAGACGTTGCTTTGCCCCACCAAAACATCTGGTATTTGCCCTGATAATAAATCAGACCGCTAGGATCACCCATCCAGCCTTTCTCCGGACTGAAATGAAATTGAGGGCGGTAAGGTTCACTGTATTTTTGCTGTGCAATTCCTGATATTCCAAATAGAAGTATAACAGCTACTATTAATAATTTGATTGTTCTCATTTAGTATAATTAATAAGGCATTTGCCTTATTCCTAATATTTGTATTGCTCTAGAATCTCTATAGTTCTTAATACCATTTTTTTATTTAGACTCAAATTTTTATTCAATCTATTTTTGAGACATTTTGAAAATAATTAAATAGCCAATTATCGTTCTTTTAATGATTTATCCAAACTTATATAATAACCAGAACTATAATGGAAGATCTACAATCTTAAAATGGCAATGTGAAAGTGAGAGTAAATATAGCTAAGTGCGATTACCATTGCTAGCACAGTTTTGTAAACACTTCAGTTTACAAAACCGTAGCAGCAATGTCATTTTCTACAAAACTTTTTCTTCCACAGTCTTATTACTTGGAATGTCAGTTACCGTAACAGTTATTTTATCTCCTGCAAGTGAATCATTCTGTTGTGTTGCCGTATATACCCAATCAACTCCATTAGCTTGTAACAAGGCAGCACCTTCTTCGACCAGACTTCCATCGGCGTTGGTGATATGAACAAACACATCATTGACATTAAAATCATCAGTTGCACGTACTCTAATTACACTACCTATCTGCCCCGTGTATGCACTAACATCAATCTCCTGAATGTTCGGAGCATTAAAAAAATCTGCTACAGCTACATTGAAGGCTGATTGACCGGCACTTGTTTTCTTTGCATACAATACTTTTGTGGCAGGATCGGCTATAGCAGTTTTGCCATAGATAATTGCCTGTTGAAACTTGGATTGTACAGCTTTTTGAGCAGTTGTCGGATCTCCTTCAAAAGCAGCAGGCTGACGTGAAACAAACACTTTACCATCGGCTTTTCGACGGCGAAAAACTAAATTACCGACCTGACCGCTGAGCCCTTCGGTTGCCAAATTGTTCTTTGATTCTCCCATTTTTTTGGTTTTTTAAAATGTTTATAAATTATTGACTAAATACCCTATTGGGTAATACCTTGATCCTATACCCATCCTATACTGATCCTATACTAATCCTATACACACGTTCTTTATTTATAAATCAGTGAAAATCATAAACTGAGGTAGTTATTCGTTTAATAAAAATAAGTTTAGCGTTGCTGTTGAAATACATAAGATTTAAAAAAATGTTTTGATTTTTGCAATCTTATATATACAAACATCTGCTTCTGCTCCAATATTTGCTCCTCCTGTAAAAATTTCAACCTGATTACTGGTCTCTTTTAGTGGGAATATGTTGGTTGTAAAAGCATCTCCATCATTGATAAAAACTTCTACCACTGAACCATCAACGCTAAATACTTGCTGTGATTATAAAAAGATGAATTGAGTAATAAAATCACAATAACCGAAAGTCGGAGAAGAAATTTGGCAATGTGATTCATGATGTTAGCAATAAATATATTTAAAGATAAAGCCTTGATTCTTTTGATAATCATTTACATAAGCTACATTAAAATTTTTCTAGTAAATAAAGAATTATTTCCGGTTATCTCAACAATATAAATTTGGCCTTTCATCAATCTGATTTTTTTGGAAGAGTCGGTTGATGATTGTGATACCAATTTTCGCCCACATAGACTATAAACACTTATGTTTGAACGCTCTGGTACATTTTCATAAACCAGATTTTCGCCATTGGAATAAATTTTAATATTGCTTTCAACAGTTGGAGTTGTTACAGCTGTTGGCATTTGCAAAGAACCGAGTTTCCAGGCCTTTATAGAAGTTGCACGTGTAGTTCCGCCATCCGAAAAAGCTTCAATATCTTCGGCGTTAGTATCCGTTGGAAATATGCGTATTGAGAATGCATACTGATTATTCACAAAAATATCCATGATGGAATGGTCAATAAAAATATGTATTCTCATGGTTTCACCCACAGCAGGTTTTTGTGGCAAAACCGATTGATAAAGTCCACTAAAACTATTTGCGTCATTAATTAATCTCATTGCATTTTGTGCATCTACTGTAAACCTATTTGTAAATGGTGTATAATAAATAGATATAAAATTGGTGCCATTTTTTCGAACATGAAAACCAAAGCGCTGAGCAGACGAAACAACAAAACTACCATCAATCTCTACGGCTTTTCCGCTAACCGGGGAAAGTGACAGTGTACCTGTAACATCCTGATTAGCTACATTGAAAATAGCAGAAGAAGTGGCACGTAGATTTTGTGTTCCGGCATAAGGTTGTTGAATAAGATTATTGTTGGCATCAAGTGTCCACTCACGGGGTAAACTATACAAATGCGCCCAACCTAATTGCAAATTATTTGTCGAAGGGAGTTTATCCGGCACAATACCTACCGCAATGGTTTTTCCATCTTTTTGAAGGATTGACGGTGAAAGTAATCCATAACCATTGCTTCCAAAAGTTCCTAGTTCAACTTCTTTTGGCGTTAATGAATAAGGATTGAATGTACCATCGTTATTAATTGTACCCACCCAATATAACGTTTCTACACCTTGATTTCCCCCTAGAGTAGTAACCAAAAACAACCATTTGCCATCAGACATAGGAACAATGGCAGGCATTTCCCAAAAAGTTCCATATCCTGCACTGGCTGACTGATAGAAAATTGAACCATCATTGCTCCATGTTTTCGTGATTGGATCGTATTTATGCAAAGTAGTAGCACCTAAACCATTTTTAGATGTACCAATTATCATATAAAAATTACCGTTGGATTTGAACACATACGGATCGCGGAAGTCATCACTCAATCCGGCAGGACGACTTGGAATTATTGGATTCCGGGTGTCTTTATTCCAGCTAATCAAATCATCTGCTATGGGCGTGGCCTGATTGACACTGGCTTTGGCGTAATCAACACCGGTATAGAATATGTTTGGTTTTCCACCGGTCAGCACATCGTCGGTAAATACGCATCCCGACCAATTTCCTTTAATGTCATATCCGCTGGTATTTGATAAGGCAATTTTTTCTTCTTTCCAATTCAGCATGTCGTCGCTGGTAATATGCCCCCAATGCAGTTTTCCCCAATAAGGGCCATTGGCATTTTTCTGAAAGAAAATATGATATTTATTATTGAAATAAACCAATCCATGCGGTTCGTTTGTCCAGTTGCTAGCTGGCAACCCATGAAATTCGGGCCGTTGAATATCACTTTGATGGCGAGTTTTAGGGATGGATAAATCGGCTATATTTGCAGGTGCTGTATATGCCAATTCGGTACCGGTCAATACTTTTGAAAAAATACGAATATCATCAATTAAGCCATTGATGGTATTGGTTCTAAAAATATCGGCGTAAGTGTTTGCGAATGATTTGCCAATGATAAACGAGTTTGCGCCTGTGTTTATTACACCATTCCCTAAAAACGAAGATGAACCAACTAATTGACCGTTTCTGTAAAATTTAACCTCTTTAAGCACTGAATTAACTGTTGCAACTAAGTTTTCCCATTCATATATTGGTAAAGTTTGATTGAAACCGTAACAGCTTACTTTTTTCCCATCAATATAAACTTCAAACGCATAAGCTCCAACAGCATTTATCGTAAAGGCAAAGCCGGTTTTCAGATTATCATCCATATTTCCGGCAATGTAAGTTTCGGTGTTTGCATTGTTATTTGGGTCCATCATCACATTGCTTTCAAGTGCACACCATAACGATACCGTCAGTGCGCTTGGGCTTAAAGCCGCTGCATTTATTTGCGCATTACAAAATGTTGAATATCCATCAAGTCGAAGTGCATTTCCTTCAGCACCAAGAGTACTTTCCGGATGATAGAAGTTATTCTCAACCACAAAGGTTTTACCTGTTTTTGTTTCAGCAATTGAATTTCCGGTAACCTCCATGGGGAAATGTGCTACTAGATTAGGGTCATTATCATTGACACTCTGAGCATGTAAGGATATAACCTTTATAAATATACTTGCAATTACGATTATTGATTTAAGGTTGATCATAATAAATATTTTAGACGTCTCAGAAAACATAGTTTAATTGTTCGGCAAATCGCACTAATAATTATAGATGCATGCATTATTTCGATTTTGCAACCTTATGTAATCTAAGAAAATAATTATTGATTAAGTATTGTTGTAAAATGATGTTATTCTTTCTTATTCGAAATACTTTTCAAGCTTTGTATGGTCAATTCAGTAACTTTAATTATTCCATTTTCGGCAAATAATGATATTTTATTGAATTTAGAACCTGTTGTGAAATTCTCAGTCATTACTTGTTTTCCATTCGTTGTAAAAAGTTCTATTGACGAATCATCTACAATCATTTTTATGGTCATAACTGAATCTGAATTGTATGATGGCATAACATCCATTCCCTTAAATTGTGAGTTTTCTTTTGTAATCACAAAGTTCGTTCTATCAACAAAATACCATCCTTTAAAAGCATCGTAACCCACAGTCAGTTTTTCAGCTTCATCATTTTCGAACTGTATTCCATATTTGGCAGGGAATGTCAAACGGGTTTTTTCCGAAGTTTTGAATTTTATTGTTATTACTGACGGAGTTAATGGAATTGTTATTCTCTTTGAAATATCCAGGTTCTCTGCTACATCTAAGTCATGTAATGATATACCTTTAGACTCAATTCCACTTAAAGATTTGACAGGTTGAGAGGCTAATACTTTTTCACCGGAGTATTCGGTCAGCATTAAAGTTCGGGGAATAGTAAAACTTCCCCAAAAAGGTTTCATGCTACCAATCATAGTATAATCGATATTATTTTTCCATCCAATAACTATTGGATTAGCATTAGCAGGCAAACCCGCGCATGCTACATTGTAAATATTATCTTTGCCATAATCAAGCCAATGTGATTTTGATGAAATTGGAGCAGAAAAGCTCTTTCCATCGAAAGTTCCAATAAAGTATTGGATAGAAGAACCATCACGAGGGTTTACAAATTCCTGATCAACCAACATTGCCCAATTATCACCATTATTTAGAGGGAGAAGAGTTGCTTTTAGCCAAATATTAGCCGTGTACTGTAGCTCTTTATCTATTGAACTTTCAAATTTCCACTTCTTTAAATCAAGTGAGGAGAATATCTTTACAGCTTGGTCGTCAACTACAGACATAATCCATTTCTTATGATTTTCAACCCAAATAACTGAAGGATTGAAATCGTTCTTAATCTTAATAGGAAATTCAATTTTATCTTCACTCTCTGTCCATATTTTGCCTTGATTATCACTGTAGGATAATTTGAAGTAACAATTATTATTTTCTTCGTTTTTATCAGGATCAACGACTAATAGAGCTGCAAGAGCCTTTTGTGGATCGGATTTTTGTGAATTGAGAACTACTGTTCTGTTTAAAATATTCAGATCCTTTTTGCAGAAAGCTACCGGCTGAGCTGTTTGCCAATGAATCAGATCTTTGCTTGTGGTAAGATAAGTTGGACAAAATTCTTTTTTATCCAACTTAAATTCTTTATAAAACAATGAATATATACCATTTTGAAATAGTAACGATACTGGTGCACCAACATTGTGATTCGTTGATGAATAATGAACTTTTGGATAATTAGGTGATGATTCACTTACTGTGTCATTTCCATTTTTTTTACAACTAACAAAAATAACCAGTGCAAATAGTATATAAATTGATTGTTTCATAAATAGATAGGAATTAAGGAATTTTTATAGTTGCAATTTACATTATCTCATTAGACTTTTATTTAATCCACTTAGATTAAAATCAGTGATTGGTGGAAGTAATTTTCCTCCATCAATACGAATAAAATTATACTGATATATAGGGAAGAATAAAGTCGTCATCGCACCCTCACCATTATTCCAGAAAAGCTCTATGGATGTTTTATCAACTAACATACGGATATCCACCTTATTATCGACTCCAATTGAAAACGATTGGTAACTACTGCTGTTTGCAAATACATTATTGAAATTTACTAATCCGGATTTACTTCTGTCAATTGTCACAGTCCCATATTTTTTATCAAAAATAATACTCATCTTTGCACCAACACTACCTGTAGTTATCTTTAATGTGTCTAATTGTGTGAAATCAGCTTTAAAGCTTAATTGGTAACTACCGGATTTTACAATATCATTATTTGTTAGCTCCAGAACATTTGCCTTTTGAGTAAGTGTAGTTACAGTTTTATTTATATAACTATTCATTTCAGTTACCGGGTTAGATTTCAAAACAAGACTTGGACCTTTTTGCACTAAAGTTATTGCCCGAGGAACAGTAGTAGTACTACGCCACGAGGTAGTAGGAACATTACCTGCGTAGTTCCAATTACTCATCCAACCAATCATAATTCGCCTCCCATCACTTGAAGGAATATTATCGAAGGTTACACCGGCATAATTATCTGTTCCAAAGTCTATCCATGAAGATGTATTGGTATCTGGTGTAAATTTATTCCCATCAAAGTCCCCTACGAAGTACTGAGTTGCTGAACCTCCATTTGGACCTCCGGGATTTATACTTACCAGAAGTACCCATTTCTTCAGATTAGTTCCTTCCACAGGTAATTGAAATAAATCGGGACATTCCCACACTCCTCCATGAGCTCCAATTCCTTCTCCAAAATTACTTTCAAAAGTCCAACTTTTCAAATCGAGGGAAGAATAAAAGCTTATTTTATTTCCAGCGGCCAGTGCCATAAGCCATTTATTTTGATCAGGCAACCAGGATACTTTTGGATCTCTAAAATCAGGAACACCCGGATTAGGCAGTACAGGATTATTTGCATATTTTGTCCAAGTACGTCCTTTATCAATACTATATGCTATACTCTGAGACTGTTGCGCCCCAGCACTTGTATATATAGCTACGATCGGGTCTTCACCTCCTGCCTTAAATCCACTCGTATTTGAAGCGTCAACAACTGCACTTCCCGAGAAAATTGTTCCCAAGTTATCCGGTGACAAGGCAATAGGCAAATCTTTCCAGTTAAACAAATCTGTACTTACTGCATGACCCCAATGCATAGGACCCCATGTGCTTCCATTTGGATTATACTGATAAAACAAATGATACTCTCCTTTATAATATACTAATCCATTGGGATCATTCATCCAATGCAAGGCTGGAGTAAAATGATAATTAGGTCTATAATCTGTTTCATCTAAAACAACTAAAGTATTATCTGTTGAAATTAAATTTACAACAGGATCATCTTTTTTACAGGAACTAAATCCGTATAAGATTATAAGGATGAGATAAACTAAAGTTGATTTGTTCATTGTATTATTTTATTAGATTTTGTAAAGTGATATGATGACTGGTAGCATAATATTATATACACTGATACAAAAATAGATACATAGATTTACTTTCAGTATCAATTTTGATACATTATCATGTGTGTTTGATTCAAAGATGATTTATATTCGCAAACTTCGTTAGAGTACCATTGGTAACAAGAATAAAAACGCTCCTTGCTATTGCTGCTGAATGCCAATATTAATCATTGGTAATGAGTAAGAATCGATGATTGCTCAATATGAAAAAATCTTCCGGAGACAAAAGCCCCGGAAGATAAAACAACTAATTAACAACCAACCTTAAACCAAATTATCTTGTTTTCAAATAATCAATGGCATTTTTATAAAGTCTATTGACTGTTGATTGATATGGGTTAATTCCATCATTAACTTTCCACTCAATACCTCCAATACCAATGGAAATGGATGATCCCTGAAAAGCGTCTTTAGGAGTTAATTCAAAAATACCAGTCATAAAGTAGTCACCGATACCATCCCACATTCCAAGCCATACAGCATTATTTTGAGTCGTGAAATTTGTATACGCCAACTCACTATCATTCGGCAAATTATAAATACCCGGTACAATAAGGATACAATTATGGTTTTCTTTCCAACCATTTCCAATGACAGGGAATGTGATTCTTCCATCTCCTTCCGTTTTCATAGTAATTCCTGCAAATAAAGGATGCTTGCTTTGATCATGTTTTTTGCCAATATTTACACCAATACCCCAAACATCTGGATTTGGACCACCGGCACCTTTATCAAAAGCCAAATGAATATTAGCCGGCATTCTACCCAAATTCCAGAGGTATTGGATGGCATACGTACTTAATAACAAATTACCTCCATTTTTATGATAGGTTGTCAATGCTGATACCACCGTTGGATCCACAGATATTGCAGGAAGGTCTGATGTACCATCATTAATATCGTAATTCCACCAAAGTACGCGATATTTACCCAAATTAAATCCATTCTTAATCATGTTGAATGAAATATAACGAGCTTTAGGATACGTACTGAAGAACCATTTAGCTGCTGCTATTTCATCGTCATCTGCCGTTGTAACCATTGCTGTTGAGTCAGCTGCAGAGCCAATATATGCCAAATAGGTTGCTCCAACCTTTAAATCAGCATAAATAGTTTGTGAAACCTGGTTGCGATTATTGGTAGTATGTAATTTAAAATGATACATTCCTAAATCCGCATTTGTAATTTGATAGCTTGTAGCTGTTGCACCAATTTGAATAGTTTTCTTGACATTTTGTTGGTCAGCATATTCAAGCACAATACCTGTTACAGCAGAATCGGGTGCAGCCCAAGCAAAAACGACATTGTTATCAACTTGTTCTACTTTTACATCTTTGATAGGTGATGCACCTGCACGCGTAAACTCAACTGTTTGCCCCAAAGAAGTATTTCCCTTCGTATCGGTTAATTTAATTGTAAAATTAGTCTTATCATTAACTTTTACAATACCGTAGGTGTATGAGGTAGCATTCATTTTAAGGCTAATTGCCGAACCAGAAATATTCGGAATAACTACAACATTTAGAGAGTCGTACCCTGCTGGTAAAGTCCAGCTAAGTTTGACACTATCTCCGATTAAAGTGTACTGCAAATTGCTCACTGATGCTAATTTAGGTGCTGAAATGTCGAAATCATTCCGATCATAACAACTTGCTGCAATAAATGGCAGCACAAGTAGCAATATATATAATTTAATATGTTTTTTCATATTTTTATTTTTTAATGATTAGTGGAATTAATAACCGACATTTTGAGTGTAGACGCCCTTGCTAAATCTCATTTGAGTATCTGGAATTGGCAAATATTCATCACGATTTTTTGTAAATAATCCATTTTTAAGATAAGCAATCTTTGTTTTCTCTGATGCAAAGTATCCATTCATATAGGTATCAGCAATTCCCCATCTTACTAGGTCAAAGAAACGATTACCTTCCATAGCCAGCTCAAGTCTGCGTTCCCAACGCAAAGCCTTACGGGCATAACTTTGATCCCAGCCTGCAAGGCCATAAGTGCCCACATTAAACTGCGATTCGAATGAATTATCAGCCATTTTTAGATGAGCTGTACTATTTCCAGCTCTGGTACGTATTTGATTGATTATTTGACGTGCAGTTTCAAGATTTGCTCCACCACCTAACTCAATTAACGCTTCTGCTTTCATAAGCAATACATCTGCAAAGCGAATAATTATTCTGTTTTTTGTACTTCCATAAAATGGACCAACTTGTGTATAGCAAGTTTTACAAACATTTTCTTTTAATGAAGCATAAACACCGTAAACATCAGGGGTACGATTCCAGCTTACCTGATAAATTGTAGTTGGATCATATTTCCATGGATGACCAGGGATAGCAATTGTATGATTCAAACGTGGGTCTACTTTATCAGCATTTAAATCAAGAGGTACAGCATCGTATGTATCAAACATCGGTAATCCGGTAGTAGGATCAGTCTTAAATGCATTCGCTAAGTTTTTACTTGGTTTGTGGAAATCACAACAACCGATTCCCATTGGCGTAGCCAATACATCTCCAAAGTTTAAACGACCATAATCTGTACCGTCACCCTTATTTGAAAATTGTACAGCAAAAAGAGACTCATTCCCATTTTCAGTTGCTCCGGGTGTAAATAAATCTGCATAATCAGCTACTAATCCATAAGTGGCAGGAATAGTATTGATAAGATCGACCACTTGTTGAAGCTTAGTTGCATTAATGCTAGTTACATTGTTTCTATCATCTTGCTCATAGGCCTGAAACAATCTTGTTTTAGCCAAATAGGCTGTTGCAGCGGCTTTATTTGCTCTTCCAATTTCAGGTTGGATGGCTGGTAAATTATCTACGCCAAATTTGAAATCATCAGCAATTTTTTCCCACAATTGATCATTTGTCAATGCTCTGTTCGAGATGCTTGGATAATCGGCAATTGCAATTGTTTCGTCAATAAAAGGAACATATTTCCAAAGTTCTTTCAATTGAAAGTAATAATGTGCACGAATGAAACGACATTCTGCTTGTCTGATTTTTAATTTAGGGAAGTCAGCTTCTGTAAGTGTATTCAACGTTTTTAGAGCTGAATTTGCACGCGAAATACCTACATAATACTGAAACCATAATCCATCTAATTCCCCAAAGTCTGATTTTACATTCTTGAATGTCTCCATAAAATAGAAATTTTGAATGTCACCTTCATCACGACCACCTTTATAAGCATCTCCCGAACGAACATTACCATAAGGCCAAAGACTAAATGGTTTATCATAGTGGTCATTACCAAGGCTTGCATAGGCAGCATTTACAGTATTATCAACTTTGTCGGGGCTAGACACCTGAGCTTCACTCAGTACACCTTTTGGAGTTATATCCAGAAAATCGCTACATGAAAACAGCGTAGCTATAGCGAATAAATATATTATTTTTTTCATTGTATTTTTTTTATTGTCTATGGATAATATTAGAATGAAACGTTTAACCCAGCAGTAAGTGTTGTTGGGATTGGATATCCGTAAGATGGACTTTCAGGATCAATTCCGGTAAACGATTTACTTTTAATAGTCAAAAGATTCTGTCCGCTAACATACATATGTATATTACTTACTTTGAATTTCTCAGTGATATTCTTCGGAATAGTATAACCCAATTGCAAATTTCTCAACTTGAGATAGGCACCATTTTCAATAAAATAGGTTGAGAATCTACCTTCACCATTGGCGTCGGCACTTGTTATTGCAGGAATAGTTGAGGATGTATTGGTTGGCGACCAAGCCCCTAACAAGCGAGTTCCTTTGTTTGAATTATTTTCGCGAACCGACCAGAAATCTGTACTATATTTCACAACGTTTTCAACGTCAATTCTACCAACACCCTGGAAGAAAACAGTTAAGTCAAATCCTTTGTAATCGAAACTAAAGTTTAAACCGTATGTGAAATCAGGATGCGGAATTTGAATCCAGGTTTGGTCTTTAGTATCAATAGCTCCATCGCCATTTATATCTTTAAATCTAAGTCGACCTAATCCTTTTCCATTTTGTACTGCCGAATTAGCTACTTGTTCTTGAGTTGTGAATAAACCATCAGCAATGTAACCATATCTGGTACCGATTGCATGACCCAGGATATTATCTCCTAATCCATTTCCACCATAAGTGTTTACTACTGCATCAGGAAGTTGAGTAATCTTGTTTTTATATGTACCAATATTACCTGTAATATCAAATTTGAAATCGGAACCAATTTTGCCTCTATAGCCAAGTAGCATTTCAAAACCAACGTTATTCATACTAGCTCCATTCTGCCACTGACTACCACCCTCTCCAACTACAGCTAAATAACCTGGACTTACAAGAATGTCTTTGGTGTCTTTAATAAAGTAGTCTAATGATCCGTACAATTTTTCATCAAAAAAGCCAAAGTCAAGTCCGATATTTGTTTGAGTGGTTGTTTCCCATTTCAAATTATCATTTCCTGATTGAATTTTTTGGTATCCTGAAGGAAGAGTTCCTGATTTAGCCCCTGATAATGAATAAGCAGTACCATCCAAGCTTCTCCACGTAGGATCACCACCAGTATAGTTTGTTGAATAAAGGGTATATATACCATTATTGGCAATTTCCTGATTACCCGTTTGACCCCAACCAAGTCTTAACTTAAGGTTTGAGATAGCAGGCGCCTTATCTTTAATAAAACTCTCTTGACTAATTCTCCATCCCAACGAAAATGCAGGGAACGTTGCGTATTGATTATTTTTACCAAAGCGAGAACAACCATCATAACGTACTGTCGCAGAGGCTAAATATTTTTCATCAAATACGTAGTTTACTTTTCCAAAATACGATAAAAGTGTATTTTCTGATGCCAAACCACCATTACTTGCGGCACCTGTACCGGCGCTTAAATACATATAATTAGGATCTTGTAATTCAAAGTTCTGACGAGAAGCAGAAAACGACTCATCTCCATGATAAACACTTTCAGTTCCTACTAATGCATCAAATGCATGCTTTCCTTTTTTTAAATCATAGCTTAATGTATTACTCCAAATCCAGTTTGAAGATGAACCTTGATAATTTTTAACGCTGTTTATAGCATTACTTAAATAACCCGATTGATAAGTATATTGCAGGTTTCTATAACTAGTGCTTGTATAATCTACACCTAAATTTGTTTTAAAATGTAAGTTTTTCATCAATTCTGCATCAGCAAAAAGATTTCCAAATATCCGTAGATTAATAGTGTTGTTTTGTTTGTTGTCTTCAAGAAGTCTGACCGGGTTCTGACGGTCGTTCATACCACCTACAGGACCACCCCAGCCAATTCCATCGACAGTGCGAATAGGGATAATTGGTAGAGCTTGTAATGCAGGATCCAGTACATTATTGGCCACTTCCGATGATCTGCTTAGAGATAAGTTCTCTCCAACAACCAATTTTCCGCGCAATAATTTGTAATCTGTATTGATACGAGCAGTTACACGTTCAAAATTTGTTGTCTTGATAATACCATCGTTTTTAGTATAGTCTACAGATACTAATGAATGTCCTTTTTCAGACCCATTTGACAAAGTTACATCATAGTTTCTCGAAATACCAACTTGCGATACGGCTTTGAACCAATCTGTATCAGCAGTTTTTAAGGTTTTGTTAGCGTTCAGATAATCAGGTAGAATAATTTTATTCAACACCGGAACTCCATTAGCATCTTTAGCCCAGTCAAATTGATATGAAATGGAGTTAGCGTTTGGGTCTAAACCATCATTCACTTTACCTTGCCAAAATGCTTGTCCATATTGTTGGGCATTTAGAACATCAAGTTTTGAACTATAAAACGAATAGCTTGTACGTGCATTGGCCGAAATCTGTAAAACTCCATCTTTACCTTTTTTAGTGGTAATGATGATTACACCATTTGCAGCTCTCGAACCATAAATTGTGGAAGACGATGCATCTTTCAGTACCTGAATAGATTCAATGTCATTAGGGTTCAACTGATTCATGCCCTCTTTAGTAGGTACTCCATCGATAATATACAATGGGTCGTTATTTCCAAGTGTACCAATACCTCTTAAACGTACAGTAGTGCCGGAACCACTAGGAGAACCATCGGAGGTAATTACCATACCTGCTACTTTACCTTGTAGAGACTGCATAGCGTTGGCGTTGTTTACCTTTTTAAGGTCATTTACATCAACAACTGTTACAGCACCGGTTAAATCGGCTTTCTTTTGAGTTGAGTAACCCGTTACAATAACTTCTTGCATCACCTTAGAGTCGGGAGATAGAGTTACATTTAAAGCGGTGTTAGCACCAACTTTCATTTCCTCTTTTTTCATTCCAATCATAGAGAATACCAATACAGCATCTGAATTTGGTACAGTGATGCTATACTTACCATCTATATTGGTAATGGTCCCGGTAGCAGTCCCTTTCACCATTACAGTTACACCAATTAAACTCTCGCCATCTTCTGACGATTTTACAACTCCTGAAATTGATTTCGTTTGAGCCATTACTGCAAAACTTACAGTGCAAAACAGAACCAACATCTTCAATTTTCTCAGCGTGTCGCATTGAAATTTGCTTTTTTCATTCATGATTTTTTGGATTTAAAAATTAACTATATAACTTGATTTAAAAATAATGTGTATAAATCACACAATAATTGGTAACTAGGTTATATCAACATAGATATAACAAAATGTAAGTAATAATTCTTCATAACAATTTAATTTAATGGTGAATTGATAAATATCACTCTATATGTATTCTTTAGTGTTGCTGTTCTTTTCCTTCTCAACTAATCTGAGTTGCAATTATTGGATAGTTGGAGGGGAAAATCACGTTGCAAAAATAGAGTCAATAACCAACAATAACTGTCAAAATTGTTGCATTATCGTGTACATTTGATACATAAAATGTTTTTTATACCATTTATTGTAAATAACTATATTTATGTAAGTGTCTAATAAATAGGATATGTAGGGGTGATGTTGGTTGATATTTGCCACTCTGGGTAAGATACATTAGCATGTTTTGTCACTTGAAATAAAAAGTTCGACTGTGTCTTTCTTCTCTGAAGATTATAGTTGAGAAATGAGAATAGAGCGGTACAAAAAACGGTTAGAAAATCAAATGGCAACAAATTACTCCTTGTGCTTACTATCTTGAGTTCGTTCAAATTGTTTTTCCTGCAATTTATGTATAACTGTACCCTCTCCTTTATTCCTCGTGTTTTTTTCAGATTCTATCCCCAATCACCCCGCCTATGTAGGTTAAAAACACCCTCTTGTCCGACTCAAAAAATCGGATGTCCAAAAATATTTTCTTGTCCAAAAATTATGTATTGATTTTTAGCTGTTTACAAAACCGTTGAGCAGACAAATGTCCAATTGTTTTTTGGTCTTTTTTTTGGATTTTTGAAAAGGTATTGTTAACTTTGGGTAGTAAAAACGGTTAATTAGTCCCGTTTTGAAATTTGGGGGAGTGACAGAACAAATTTATTAGCTCTGCACCTTAGTGACAACGATTGCTGAGAAGCAAGAAAGCAGCCCCGCAGATATAAATACCAACTCACTGGACTGTAAGTTATAGTCGACAAGCGTGGGCGCACCTTTACATCTCTAAAACAGACCGTCCACGAGCGTGGAAGTATCGTCAAGTCGCAAAACAGACTGTCCACACGCGTGGAAGGTCCGTCAAGTCCCAAAACAGAGCGTCCACGCGTGTGGAAGCATTGTCAAGTCACAAAACAGACTGTCCACACGTGTGGAAGGTCCGTCAAGTCAGAAAACAAAGCGTCCACGCGTGTGGACGGTGCAGAAAACCGAAAATACAGCACTTCCATGCAGGTGGAAGAGCTTGTTAGATAACCAATTTATTAATGATTAAAACACAACAGTATGATTAAAGTATTTTTATTGAATTTTATTCGTCAAATGGATTTCTTTCAGGTAATGATTTTGATCCGTGATTATTTGAAAAAGTTGGACCTGAAGGCACTGAAACTTGAACTGCAGGGCACAGAGTTTGAGACCCGTCTACAGGCTTTCGATAACTCATTGAAAGACTCGCGGAAAACGGGAAAAACGAAACGGTTGCATGAACTGGACGACTTGCGCGATGAAATGGTGCAGGGACTTTACGGGCATGTAAAATCGCAGTTGAATTTTCCAGTCCCCGAAGTGGCTAAGTCGGCACAAGACCTGTGGTTCATACTCGAAAAGCATGGAACTAAAATCTACGATTTGCCTGTACGCGAGGAATCGGGAACGCTGGTACAATTGCTTCAGGAGCTAAACACGCCTCAAAGTTTGATCAATCTGCAAACCACAACCTCCACGGCATGGAAAGAAGGACTGGAAGACTATAGCAAACAATACGACGACCTGTACAGCGACCGCACCGCGGTGGAAGCCAACTACGAAGTAGGACGTGCCAAAGCCGAACGAGTAAAAACCCAAGCAGCATTTACCGACCTGTGCGAGCAACTAAATGCCCTGGCGCGCGTAAATGGAGCGGAACCTTACAAGGAATTGGCCGATTTTATCAACCGTGCCGTAGATGCTGCCCGCATTACAGCCGATCAACGCTCCACAGTAGCTAAAAATAACGCCGACAAAGCAAGCGATACTACTGCTCAAAAGTAAGGGGTCAGATTTGCTTAACCGGGGCGCGACTTAAAGTCGCACTCCGGCTATACTCAAATACGGTTTTTTTATGGTTCCTGCAGACCATTTAAAAACCGTATTTTTTTCTACCCCCCACTCGCAGTAAAATAGTTTACTAAAAAGTCTGTGCGCTAATTGTTTTTTAGTATGTTTGTGGGAGAAAAATAACGGCGAAACACTGAGACTAAAATGTAAATATGCGCAACTCTATAGCGTATATCCATCTATATAGAGAATATGTGCAATTGGATTGGGCATATTTGGTATTAGGGGCAAGCGTAGGAATGAAAAAGATATTTGCGTACCCAGACTTTTTGAGACAAGACAAAAACGAATAAATACATAGATAAAGAAAATAACCATAATATTATGAATAAAATTTATTATTTATTCCTATTGTGTATATTTCTAGTTGCATGCAATAGCCAATCAGCAAAAAAAAAGAACTCAAATAATACAGAAAAAGAAAACTTTGATTTCATTTCTAGAAATATAGATACATGCAAGATTGAGAATGAGATCCTTTCACATGGAATTATAAATTCTGATTATTGGTTCGAAAACGGTTTACCTGAACAATTTCCATATGCACTGCTTTTGGGAAATAAATATGATATAGCAGACGCAAAAGCAAGTATCTATGGCCAAATTTATAGTGGATATAATTACCCAAGTGTATATGAGCAGATTGTTGATGACTCAATTAGCAAACTAATTTCTGATATTAGCTTTGACACTATAAAATGTCCACGAGGTAAGAATAGATTTGATTGTTGCATGAATATAGAAATGGAATTACTGACAAATTTAAGTTTGTCTGGATACTTTAAAGGAAAACAATATTATATACCAGATTCTATATCGTTCAATCTAGCATTGAATTCCTTAAAAG
>OBMA010000822.1_pt1 | contig 18814 bp, 15 predicted proteins | sample 1539141 | NCBI WGS metagenome assembly OBMA01 (sample SAMEA3991484, study PRJEB22521) | metagenome | biome: anthropogenic terrestrial biome; feature: sewage plant; material: raw primary sludge | place: Sweden | collected 2012-09-26 | reverse complement strand
CATCATGTAGATCTCGTTTCGCTCGATGTTCTGGATTGTCAGCGAGATCTAAAGTCTGGTAATAGGTTGAAATCATGGACTATCAGGCAGGCAACGATGATAAAATCATTCGTAGTCAATGAATCTTGAATAAATTCAGCACGTTCGGCATTGTCATCAATGAGTGAAATTTTAAGTTTTGACATATTACAGCTTTATTTTGATCCAATGATCGGTACATCTTGAACACATTTATAGGCAATTTCTGCGCCATTTTTATGCAATATTAAGCAGGGTTTTCTGCATTTTTATGATTCTTTTTTGTGCAAAAGTTTTGAAACAGTGCAATTCCATCAATGTCGTACGGGATGGCAAAGCTTATAAAGAAGTTGGGCTAGCGCTTTATCCCTAAAAAATAAGTAAAAAAGCCTTTTTTATAAAATTGGCACAGATCCTGCTAAGTATTTAACAAGATAAAAGTACTGAGTCAAAGGCGACTTATACCTGAAAATTTAGACGGCCAATGACGTCCGTTCTGTTCAATTCTGACCTGCCAAACCCACAGGCTAGGATATTTATAACGTTCAGTTCTGGAGGAAGATGGTCATGTCTTCAAATTTACAAGCTCAAAAAGCAACAAAAATAAGTCTATTCAGTTTTTCCAGCGCAGCGATGCGTGCCTTCCACATGAGCTGGCTAGCATTCTTTGTCTGTTTCTTCGCCTGGTTTGCCTGTGCGCCGCTGATGCCGGTCATTGCGGGTGAATTCAATCTGACCAAAGTACAAATCGCCAATATCAATATTGCTGCGGTTGCTATCACTATTCTGGTTCGTCTGATTGTGGGGCCTTTATGTGATAAATACGGTCCACGTAAAACCTATTCTGCATTACTGATCATCGGCAGTATTCCTGTCTTTGGTGTCGCAGCTTCTAATAGCTACGAATCCTTCCTGTTCTTCCGCTTATTGATTGGTGCCATTGGTGCCAGCTTCGTGATTACCCAATATCACACCAGCATCATGTTTGCACCAAATGTCGTAGGTACGGCAAATGCGACAACTGCAGGCTGGGGCAATGCAGGTGGTGGCGCCACGCAGGTATTGATGCCATTAATGCTGGCTGCCCTGGTGATGTTCGGTGTTGAACAGGCAATGGGCTGGAGAATTGCATTGATTGTGCCGGGCGTGATGATGGTGATAGTAGGCTTCCTGTACTGGAAACTGACTCAAGACTGTCCGCAAGGCAACTTTAGTGAATTACGTGCCCAAGGCGTCAGTGTCGGCAGCGATAAAAAAGGCGGCATGGCGATTCTGATGCATGCAGCGAAAAACTACCGCGTCTGGATCCTGTTTGGTGCCTATGCTGCCTGTTTCGGTATCGAAATCTTCATTCATAACATCGTGGCAATGTACTACGTAGAAAACTTCGAGTTTGGCCTGAAAGAAGCGGGTATGGCTGCGGGGATCTTTGGTTTGCTGGCGTTATTTGCACGCGCCCTGGGCGGCATCGTATCTGACAGAGTCGCACTAAGCAAAGGTCTGGATGGCCGTACCAAAGTATTGTTTCTGATGATCCTGCTGGAAGGTGTGTTCCTGGTGGTGTTCTCACAAATGAACAGTGCAATGCTGGCAATCCTGACCATGACGGTATTTGCCCTGTTTACCCACATGGCCTGCGGTGCGACCTATGCGCTGGTGCCATTTATTGATCGTGATGCACTGGGTGGCGTGGCGGGCATTATCGGTGCAGGCGGTAACGTAGGCGCGGTTGCAGCGGGCTTCTTATTAAAAGGCATGCTGGATATCCAGACCACATTAATGGTGCTGGGTGGGCTGGTAGTGATTGCTGCGAGCTGTGTATTGATGATCCGTTTCTCGGTTGAGCATAAGGAAAAAGAACAGCGTCTGTTTGAACAGGCGATCCAGGATCGCAACCTTGCTGAAGCGCAAAATTAAGACCAGATATTTTAAAATTAGTAGGAAGTAAACATATGAAAATTATCATGATTGGTCATGGCATGGTGGGCCACAAATTTATCGAATCTGTACTTGAACAGGCGGGCGATGAGGTTGAAATCACTATTCTGGCTGAAGAACCACGTTTGGCATATGACCGTGTTCATTTAACTGAATATTTCAGTGGAAAATCAGCAAAAGACTTGACCCTTTGCCGTAGCGACTTTGCGGATGCATATGGGATCGACCTGCGCTTGGGCACTAAAGCAGTTTCAATAAATCAGCACACTCGTACTGTGACTACCCAGCATGGTGAAGAGTTAACTTATGACAAGCTGATTCTGGCAACAGGTTCCTATGCTTTTGTTCCGCCAATCCCGGGGAATGACCGTGAAAATTGTTTTGTTTACCGTACGATTGAAGACCTGGATGCCATTCGTGCAGCGAGTTTAAATGCAAAAACTGGTGTGGTAATCGGTGGTGGTCTGTTGGGTCTGGAAGCAGCTAAAGCCCTGCGTGATCTAAATCTGGAAACACATGTGGTTGAATTTGCGCCACGTCTGATGGCAGTCCAGATTGATGATCTTGGCGGAAAAGTTTTACGCTCAAAAATTGAAAATCTGGGTGTTAAAGTTCATACCCAAAAAGCAACCTCATCTATTGAAGACGGTGCCAATGCCAAACATGTGATGAAGTTTGGTGATGGTGCGGAACTGGAAACCGATATTATCCTGTTCTCTGCAGGGATTCGTCCACGTGATGAATTGGCACGTCAAAGCGGGCTGGCCATTGGTGAACGTGGCGGAATCATGATCAATGATTATTGTCAGACTTCTCATCCAGATATTTACGCGATTGGTGAATGTGCACTCTGGAATAACAAGATTTTTGGTCTGGTGGCTCCAGGCTATGACATGGCACGTATCGCTGCAAAGCATGTATTGCAAGAAGAATGTGCCGCATTTGCTGGCGCCGACATGAGCACCAAGCTGAAACTGATGGGTGTAGATGTTGCTTCGGTGGGCGATGCACATGCCATGACACCAGGTTCACTAAGCTACTTCTACGCCGATGAAGCAACACAGATTTACAAGAAAATTGTCGTAAACGCAGAAAAAACTAAACTGCTTGGTGCAGTGCTGGTCGGTTGTGCCAAAGAATATAACGACCTGCTGCAAATGATGCTGAATGGGCTGGCTGTACCTGAGAATCCTGAAAGCCTGATTATGCCAGGCTTCGATCAGGCGACTGCTAAAGCAGGTGGTAGCGGTGTAGATCTACTTCCAGACAGTGCAACCATCTGTTCATGTAATAACGTGTCTAAAGCAGATATCTGCTCTGCGATTGCTGATGGTTCAACTTCACTCGGCGCTCTGAAAAAATGCACCAAAGCAGCAACCGCCTGTGGTGGCTGTGCGCCACTCGTCACTCAAGTATTGAAGTCCGAGTTGCAACGCCAAGGCGTAACGGTAAATAACCATTTGTGTGAACATTTTGCTTACTCACGTCAAGAGCTGTATCACCTGGTTCGGGTTAATGAAATCAAAACGTTTGATGACCTGATTCATCAACATGGGCATGGGCTGGGCTGTGACATCTGTAAACCAACAGTAGCGAATATTCTCGCATCTTGCTGGAATGATTTCGTCTTAAAACCAAGCCATGCTGGCTTGCAGGACAGTAATGACTACTACCTGGGCAATATCCAGAAAGATGGTTCTTACTCAGTAGTGCCACGTATGGCGGGTGGTGAAGTTACGCCTGATGGCCTGATTGCGATTGGTCAGATTGCTAAAGAATATGGCCTATATACCAAACTGACAGGCGGTCAACGTGTCGATATGTTTGGTGCACAAGTGCATCAATTGCCTGAAATCTGGGAAAAATTGATCAATGCCGGTTTTGAATCAGGTCATGCTTACGGTAAATCCTTACGTACCGTGAAATCTTGTGTCGGTAGCACCTGGTGCCGTTATGGCGTAGATGACTCGGTTGGCTTGGCGATCTTCCTGGAAAACCGTTATAAAGGCCTGCGTTCTCCACACAAACTGAAAATGGCTGTGTCTGGCTGTACCCGTGAATGTGCCGAAGCACAAAGCAAAGACGTGGGCGTGATTGCCACTGAAAAAGGCTGGAACCTGTATGTTTGCGGTAACGGCGGTATGAAACCCCGCCACGCGGAACTACTGGCATCTGACCTAGATACTCAAACCCTGATCCGCTATATCGACCGTTTCTTCATGTTCTATATCCAGACTGCAGATCGTCTGCAACGTACATCGGTATGGCGTGACAACCTCGAAGGTGGCCTGGATTATCTGAAAGATGTCATCGTGAATGACTCGCTTGGTCTGGCCGCTGAACTGGAACACCGTATGCAGCGTGTGGTGGGTACTTATCAGGACGAATGGCGTACTGCGATTGAAGATCCTCAAGTTCGTAAACGCTTTAAAACCTTTATTAATGCCAAAGCTGAACTGCAAAATGATCCTCATGTTCAATTTACTGAAGTACGCGGCCAGATCCGTCCGAAAACTGAAGCTGAACGTGATATCACACGTATTCCAGTAGTTGAAGCCTGATTCAAAGCATAAGGAAGAATGAAGATGACCATTTTAAAAGATATGAATGAACTGAATTGGGTGGAAGTGTGTGCACTGGATGATATTACCCCGAATACCGGTGTAGGTGCATTAATTGAAAATCAGCAAATTGCTTTGTTCCGTGTAGGACATGAAAAGCGTGTTTATGCCTTAAGTAACCAGGATCCATTTAGTAAAGCATTTGTAATGTCACGCGGGATTCTGGGTGATCTGCAAGGGGAACGCGTCGTCGCTTCACCGATTTACAAGCAGCATTTCAGTCTGGCAACCGGACGCTGTCTGGAAGATAAAGACCAAAAGCTGCTGGTATTTCCGAGCAAGATTGAAAATGGCAAAGTCTGGATCAGTCCGACCCCTCAAAAAACCTATATCACCAATAATGGCATTTCTCAGGAAAAGATGAAGCTGGTTTTGGTGGGTAATGGCCTGGCTGGTATGCGTTGTTTGGAAGACCTGCTGGATATGGCACCTGACCGTTATGAAATTACTGTGATTGGTGAAGAACCGTGGGGTAACTACAACCGTATTATGCTATCACCAGTACTTTCGGGTGAGAAAACTATTGATGACATCATGCTGCATCCACATACCTGGTATGCTGACAAAGGCATCCGTCTGTTTGCCGGTGATCCGGCAGTTCGCATCGACCGTCCTCGTAAACACGTATATACCGAAAAGGGCGAAGTGATCAGTTATGATCGCCTGATTCTGGCGACTGGTTCCAAACCATTTGTTCCACCGATTCCAGGGAGTGATTTAAAAGGTGTACTGAGCTTCCGTGATATTTATGATGTCAACAGCATGCTGGATTACTGCAAGACCTGGAAAAATGCCGTAGTCATTGGCGGAGGACTTTTAGGTCTGGAAGCAGCGTATGGACTAAAACAGCAAGGCATGAATGTCACAGTATTGCATCTGATGGATCGCATTATGGATCGCCAGCTGGACAGTAAAGCCAGCCAGATGCTGAAAACAGCGATTGAGCAGAAAGGTATCACGATTCTGACTGCAGCGAATACCGAAGGCTTGATTGGTGAAGAGGGTCATGTGACTCAAGTCAAACTCAAAAACGGGACTGTGCTGGATGCTGATCTGGTGGTGTTTGCCGTGGGGATCCGTCCAAACATGACTTTAGCACAAAGCGCAGGCTTACGTTGTAACCGTGGTGTATTAGTGAATGACACCATGCAGACTTTTGACCCAAGTATTTATGCGGTGGGTGAATGTATTGAACATCGAGGTCAAACTTTTGGTCTGGTTGAACCACTTTGGGGCCAGGCGTTTATTTGTGCATCACATTTGGCCGAGCATGGCAGTCTGACGTTCAAAGCGCCAACTGTTCCGACTCAGCTGAAAGTAAGTGGCTGTGATGTATTTTCGGCAGGTGATTTCGAGCCAAAAGAGGATTTTGAAGATATCGTGCTAAATGATGAGAAACGTCAGATCTATAAACGCATTATTATTCAAAAAGATAAAGTAATTGGTGCAGTGCTGTTTGGTGATACTGAGGATGGTGCTTGGTATGCTGAGCTAATTGCAGATCAGACACCAATCACTTCGATTCGAAATAAACTGCTATTTGGTCGGGATTTTGCATTAAAGAAAGCAGGTTAAAAAATCAATTTGTCATGGTGAAACCAAGATCCGCGGAAACGTCATCCGCAACTGTTTGAGCCAGTACAAAATATGAGAATGAATGTTTCTGCGACCTTTTTGATACATGCCAGATGAGGGCGAGTTTTGCGGATCTTACGCCACAGTGTGGCTCAGGTTTTGCCTACTTTCCCAAAAGAAAAGTAGGTTGAACCGAAGGTTGATCCAAATAAATGAGTTGCATTAAAAAGACATCGTTGTAATGAACCTTTTTTGAAAAAAATTAAATTGTGTTTCAACTCCTAAGGAGCATGCATGAACAGTATTCCCGTTGTGGAAATTGAAAGCTCCACAGAATTAAAAACTAAAACCACACAGACCACATGCCCATATTGCGGCGTGGGTTGTGGTGTGACTGCACATGTAACGCCGACCACATCAGGTCCGAAAGTGACTGTTGAAGGTGATGTCAAACATCCTTCGAATTACGGAAAATTGTGCATCAAAGGCAGTAATCTGGCCGATACTTTAGGCTTGGAAACCCGTTTATTGCATCCAATGTTAGGCCGTAAAGACCAGCGTGAAGTTACTGATTGGAATACTGCAACTTCAACGATTGCCCATAAATTCCAGCAATACATTGAGCAGTATGGCCGTGACAGCATTGCCTTTTATGTCTCGGGTCAGCTGCTGACTGAAGACTATTATGTGGTCAATAAGTTCGTCAAAGGCTATCTCGGCACGGCAAATATTGATACCAATTCACGTCTATGTATGTCTTCCGCTGTAGCTGCACATAAGCGTGCCTTTGGTGAAGATCTGGTTCCAGCCAGTTATGAAGATTTTGAATATACTGACATGGTGGTACTAGTGGGTTCCAATACTGTATGGTGTCATCCGGTGCTCTACCAGCGCATCATGAAAGCCAGGGAACAGCGTGACCTGTTCGTGGTCGTGATTGATCCGCGTTTTACCAGTACCTGTGAAGCAGCAGATCTGCATTTGCCTATTCTGCCGGGGCAAGACGTTGCACTATTTAATGGCCTATTACAGTACTTATATCAGCATGGTGATGTAGATCAGGAATTTGTTGCTGCACATACCCAAGGGCTGGAACAGGCCTTTGCCAGCAGTACTGCGGAAGCTTCGATTAAAGATGTTGCGGCACGCACCGGTATTTCAACTGCTAAGCTGAGTCAATTCTTTGAAAAATTTGCCCAGATTGACAAAGTCATGACGTTGTTCTCCATGGGTGTAAACCAATCCTCCCGTGGCGTAGATAAAGCCAACAGTATTATTAACTGCCATTTGCTCACGGGTAAAATTGGTAAGCTCGGTGCAGCCCCATTCTCTATGACTGGCCAGCCAAATGCGATGGGTGGACGTGAAGTCGGTGGTCTGGCCAATATGCTGGCCGCACATCTGGATTTAGAAAATCTGGAGCATCAACAGCTAGTGCAAAACTTCTGGCAAAGTCCATATATTGCCAAGCAAGCGGGTTTCAAGGCAGTTGATCTATTCCAGGCGGTTGAAAGCGGCAAGATCAAAGCCATCTGGATCATGGCCACTAATCCGGTCGTCAGCTTGCCCGATGCGGATCAAGTGAAGCGTGCTCTAGATAAATGTGAATTCGTAGTGGTCTCTGATATCTGTCAGGATACGGATACTACTCAATATGCTGATGTATTACTTCCAGCTTTAGGCTGGGGCGAAAAAGATGGAACCGTCACCAATTCGGAACGCCGTATTTCAAGGCAACACGCCTTTTTAGATGCGCCGGGTGAAGCCAAAGCCGACTGGTGGGCGATTGCACAGGTGGCGAAGCAAATGGGCTTCAGAGGGTTTGATTTTCACAATAGCCATGAAATTTTTAAAGAGCATGCCGAGCTCTCTGCTTATCAGAATGTAGAAATTTCCCAACGTCTAGAAACCCCATATTTTCGTTATTTTAATCTTCAAGGCTTGAGTAATTTAACCACACAAGAATATGACAAACTGGAACCAGTACAATGGCCAGTTTGGGATAAACAGCAACCTGTTAAATCTGTAGCCCGATTATTTGCCCAAGGCCAGTTCAGTCATGCTGATGGTAAAGCCAAGTTTATTGCTACAACTGCGATTGATCCGGTCAATCAGGTTTCCAGTGAATATCCTTTAATTCTGAATACCGGCCGGATTCGTGACCAATGGCATACTATGAGCCGCACTGGATTATCTGCCAATCTCAGTACACATCGTGCCGAACCGTATTGTGAAATTCATCCGAATGATGCACTGAAATACGGGATTCAGGATGGTGAGCTGGTCGAAGTTCGTTCTGAATGGGGACAATGTATTTTACGTGCTCAGGTTAGTGACAATATCCGTCGTGGTCAGGTCTTTGCACCAATCCATTGGAATGATCAGGTGGCATCCGATGCACGTATCGGCAAGCTGGTGAATCCAGTGGTCGATGCCATTTCTGGCGAGCCTGAGTTTAAGCATACGCCAGTGTTGATCCAGCCATTCCATACCCAGTGGCAGGGCGTGCTATATGTGCGTGAAGGTTTTGAAAGTTATGTGCAGTCATTTATTGACAAGAGCATCTGGTGGACCAAGGTCAAAGCGGTCCGAGCAACGCGTTATGAAATTGCGGATCGTCAGAAATTTAGCACCACGACCGAGCAGCTGAAAAGCCTGTTGCCATTTACTGAAGAAGATTTTGAATGGCTGAATCTGGATGACCAGACTGCACATATCAGTCATAGCGTAGTGTTGCAGGACGGCAAGCTGATTGCCAGCCTGTATATCGCACCAAAAGAGCTGTTGCCAGATCGCGAGTGGTTATCGGGGCTATTTCAGCGTGAACGACTCAGTGCCATGCACCGTAAAGCGTTGTTGGCTGGTCAGGCGATCTCAATGAGCAAGAGTGAAGGTGAGCTAGTGTGCAGCTGTTTTAAAGTCGGTAAAAACCGCATCATCCAGACGATTAAAGAAAAAAATATCACCAATGAAAAACAGGTGACCGCATGTCTAAAAGCCGGCGGCAACTGCGGTTCCTGCTTACCTGAAATTCGTGGCCTGATTAAAGCTTGCCAAACGGAGTCCGAATAATGAAAAGAATCCATAAGAATATGAATTATCCACCCACCGATTTAGTCATCCTGGCCGGTGGCCAGGCGCGTCGGATGAATGGCATTAACAAGTTGCTGCAAAAGTTTGATGATGAAATTCAACTGATCAAGATTCACCAGCAGCTCAGATCACGCGTTGGTCAGGTCTGGATCAACAGCCACCGTGATCACTCTATTTATGAACGCCTTATTCCATCAATCCGTTATTTTCAGGATGATGAACCAGGCTTTCAAGGACCTTTGATGGGCATGAAAAGTGCCTGGTCTCATGTGCAGTCTGACTATGTGTTATTTGTACCGTGTGATGTGACTTACATTCCAAAAAAGGTTATTTCTGGATTATATCGGGCTATGCAGCGAGATCCTTTTTGTGAAGTGGCTGTAGTAGAAATAAATGATATAGCGTTGTATCCATTCTGCTTACTTAAACGAAGCAGTTTGCCGACACTGGTTCAGCATCTCGAACAAAATCAGCGCAGCTTAAGACATTGTTTTGCGAAAATGCACATGCAAAAGGCGCGATTTAAAAATCATGCACTGTTTTTTCACAGCATTAACTCCTTTGATGAGTTGCAGCAGCATCAGCAACTGCATTTTCTCTAAGTGCTGATTGAGTAGTGCTTAAAAGCAGGGCAATACACCTTTTTAAAACTCTTATTTTTCTTAAACTCCAATAAATCGCACTCAAATATTAAAAAGCCGCAATTTCTGCGCAAAGTTGGAACACTTATTGCATTTCAACACTAGAGCAATAGTAATTTAATAGGGCATCGGTCAGCAAAAATTTGGCTAGAAACAAAGTTGATGATCGACCCTGATGGAATAAGCAATGAATCACAGCAACTCTTTACAGCAGGCTGAGGCCTCAGTATTTCGGGATCAGTTTGGACGTAATAAGCGTAAGCTCCGTATCTCTGTGACGGATCGCTGTAATTTTAAATGTGTTTATTGCATGCCAGAACATCCGGAATGGATGAAAAAACACAATTTACTCAGCTTTGAAGAACTCTACCATTTTTGTGAATTCATGGTTCGCCGTGGTATTGAACAGATTCGGATTACTGGTGGCGAACCTTTAATGCGCCAAGGTGTGGTGCATTTTATTGCCAAATTACAACAACTAAAAAAAAGCGGCCTGAAACGTATTTCAATGACTACGAATGGTCATTATCTCAAACAATATGCAGCAGAATTAAAGCAGGCCGGACTAGATGACCTGAATATCAGTCTGGATAGTCTGGATGCAGAGCAATTTGAACAATTAACTGCAAAAAAACTGCAACCCGTATTAGAAGGCATCCAAGCAGCCCAACAGGCTGGCTTTCAAATCAAAATTAATACGGTGCTGATCAAAGGCATCAATGATGACCAGATTCTGTCTTTGGCACACTGGGCTAAACGCGAACAAGTTGAATTGCGTTTTATCGAGTTTATGCCACTCGATGGCGACCAGAACTGGTCACGTGATCATGTGGTTAGCGAGCAGGACATTCTGGATCAACTGGCACAAGCATTTGAAGTAAAGATCAGACAAGATCAGGGGGCTAATCCAGCACGAAGCTATTACATTGAAGGTATGTCGATCGGCATTATTTCAACGATTACCAATTCATTCTGTGGTAACTGTGACCGTTTACGACTGAATGCTCAAGGTGAATTATTTAACTGCTTATTCTCAACTCAAGGTCTAAAACTCAAAAACAGTATTCAACAGTTAAGACAGCACCTAGCATCAGCTGAATACATGCTGCAACAACAGCTGCAACCCTATATCTGGAATAAAGCTGCTGGCTTTCATGCCATTCAGGCTCAGCAAAAACTGTTCAATCCATCCCATAAAACCCATTCAAATTTCCGAAAAATCAGTATGCATATGATAGGAGGCTAATATGACTACAAAACTTCAATCATCGATTACGATCAAAATCGAATCTTTCGGTGCGATCGAACGTCAGTTGCCTCAAGATTTAACTGTGCAATGTCAGATAGACAGTCTGGTTGCCGATGTACTCAATGAAGTCATTCATTCCTTTCCAGAGGCTTTCAAGTTGTTAGAGCGTTGTGCCTGTGCCATCGGTGAAGACATTATTTCTCGCCAGACCCGGTTAACCCAGGACAGTACTCTAGTGTTGCTGTCACCGGTCGCAGGAGGTTGAAATGCAACTAAAACAATTTGCCCGTATTCAGGACACACCGCTGCAACAGGACGTATTTGATGGGATTCAATATTTTCCTGAATGTGGGGGAATCGGTATTTTTGTCGGAACAGTACGAAATCATCATGAAGGTAAAGCGGTTAAGGCACTGAAATATACCGCTTATGCACCTGTTGCTGAAAAGATGATTCGCCAGATCGAGCAGGAAATTCAGGCTGAATATGGCGTGTCCTATGTCCGAGTTGTACATCGCATCGGTTCACTGGATATTGGTGATATCGCCATTATTGCCATGGTCTATGCACCACATCGTCGGGAAGCTTTTCAAGCCTGCGAAGAAGCCGTGGAACGGGTCAAGCATGAAGTACCGGTCTGGAAAGAAGAATTCTATATGGATGGCAGTAGCCAATATGTCGAAGGTTGCTGCATTCGTCGTGACCAGGGTTCAGATCATCACACTCATAGAAAGCATGTGCATACGCATAACTGTACTGATGCACATAAATCTGAAAAATTGCCTTTGAACCTGATCCAGCCAGATGTTCCTGTTTATCAATGGCCGCTATAAATTCAACTTTGAGTAAAAAATGAAAAGATTCAAGAAGGATAAGCCATGAAAGATATCGGAATGAAACCAGAGAGTTACCGCACTGCTATTGCCACCGGAATTCTGCATGTGCCGCCACACTGCATTGAATTACTGCGTAATGGTAATACCGACAAAGGTGATGCGCTAAAAACCGCCCGGATCGCAGGGATTTTAGGCGCAAAACGTACTGATGAACTCATTCCTCTATGTCATCCACTGCCAATTTATCGGGCCGATGTGGAATATGAGCTTGAAGAAGCCCATGTAGTGATTACTGCGGTAGTGGAAACGATTGGTCCAACGGGTGTGGAAATGGAAGCACTGACAGCAGTCAGTCTGACAGGTTTGACCCTTTACGATATGCTGAAACCACATTGTGAGCCGGAAGAATTATGTCTGGATCAGGTTAAACTGGGGCAAAAAAAGGGTGGAAAATCACATTTCACTCGTGTTTTGAAAGAATCTTTAGCAGCCTCTGTCATTGTACTTTCTGATACCGTGGCATCTGGCAAGAAAGCCGACACAGCCGGGCAGAATGTGATGGAAATTCTGGAAGAAGCTAATTTTGGCTATATCCAGTATCAGGTGATTCCGGACAGTCCTGAACAGCTAAAAGCATTAATTCAACAGCAAAAAAATGATTATCCATTAATTCTGACAGTGGGTGGTACGGGACTTGGCCCTAAAGATCTGACAGTGGAAACTATTCAACCCTTACTAACCCGTGAAATTCCGGGACTGATGGAAGCTGCACGCAGTTTTGGTCAACGTCGTACACCTTACGCAGCACTGAGCCGCGGGGTCGCAGGTTACATTGAAAACAGTCTGATCCTTACCTTACCAGGTAGCCGCCAAGGGGCTAAAGAATCCTTAGTGGCGATTTTACCTGCACTCGTACATCTGTTTGATGTACAGAAAAATATTCCCCATGCAGGAGGTTATCAATGAACTCTGCTGTAACGACAGCACATTCCGCCTGTGGCAGTGAACTCGGCCTAATTTCTGTCGATCAGGCTCTGCAGATGATTCTAGATCATACTGATCATCTAGGCGTTGAAACACTGCCCTTAAGTCAGGCACTGAACCGTTTTGTAGCCGAAGATATTTACTCAAAAACTCAGCTGCCGATATTTTCGCAAAGTGCTGTAGACGGTTATGCCATCTGTATGGATATCGACATGCCAGCAGAAAGTAGTTTTGAGCTGATCGGGGAAATTCGTGCTGGACAGGGAGCTGATCTGATACTTGAACCAGGTCAGGCAGTACGCATCTTTACTGGTGCGAAAATTCCGTTGCAGACCACGACGGTGGCACGACAGGAAATTGTACAGCTCAGGGACTCGACCATTATCTTGACTGAAGCCTTGCGACTGGATGCTGATATTCGTCAAGCGGGTGAAGAAATTCGTATGGACCAATGTCTGGCTGTTCAGGGGCAGCAACTCAGTATTGGGACAATTGCAGCCTTAAGTATGGCAGGGATCCAGGAGGTTTCAGTTTATCACTATCCTAAAATTGCAGTGGTGATTACTGGGGATGAAGTGGCTGACACTGTGGAAGACCTGAATTCCGGCAAAATTTTTGATGCCAATGCTCCTTTAATTCAAGCCTGGTTCCAGTCCAGAAACCAGCAGGTTGAGATCATGCATGTTGCCGATACCGAACAGGCGGTCAGCGCGCTATTTCAAAGGTTGAGAACCCAGTATGATCTGATTTTGACCACTGGTGGTGTATCGGTAGGAGATTATGATTTTGTCCGCCCGGTAGCACTGAAAATTGGTTTTGAACAGTTATTCTGGAAAGTCAAACAGAAACCTGGCAAGCCAATGTTCTTCGCCAAATCTGAGCGACCCGATCAAAATCCATGTTATTTACTCGGCCTGCCGGGTAATCCGGCTGCAGTCTATATAGCCATGCAGATCTATGTATCAACCTTAATCAGTACGGTACAAGGTCAAAAGCAATTACCGCAATGGTTTAGTGCAGTAATAAGTCATGACTTGAAAGTTGATAGCCGGGAACGTTTTTTGCGTATGGCATTAAGTTTTGACTCGGGAATGCTAAAGCTTTCCAGCTTGCCGAAGCAACAGTCACATATGCTGAGTAACCTGATGCAGGCCAATTGTATTGTCCGTATTCCGGCAGCGCAAAGCATCCAGGCCGGTCAGATCCTGCAAGGTCTGTTTATTTAAGGAATATGTCACCGATGAAAAAGGGATTGATCTTATTCAGTGCAGTTTTACTGTCCTGTTCAGTCCAGGCCGGAAGTACCGTCCGAGTTTATGCGGCCGCCAGTCTGAGCAATGCGGTGACGGAGATTGCCAGACGTTATGAAAAACAGTATCCCTCAATCAAAGTAGTGCTGGTCTTTGCAGCATCTTCATCGCTCGCCCGACAAATTGAAACTGGCGCACCGGCTGATATTTTTTTCTCTGCCGATCAGGACTGGATGAACTATCTGGTAAAAAAACAAAAAATAGCTAGATCTCAAGTAAAGCCCTTATTAACCAATGAACTGGTATTAATCATTCCTCTACAGCGTCAGCAAAGCTTTCAGGCCAGTTCTCAATTTAATTTTGCCCAGTCCTTTCAGGGGTATGTATGTACCGGACAAATGGAATCTGTGCCTGTCGGTAAATATGCCAAACAGAGTCTAACCAATCTGAAATGGTTAAAGGGTCTGCAAGGCCGCATTGTCGAAACAGATAGTGTTCGTTCGGCCTTGGCTTTTGTGGAACGTGGTGAATGTCAGGCTGGGATGGTGTATAAGACCGATGCGTTACAGAGTAAAAAAGTGAAAATTGCTGGGGTCTTTCCAGCTCATACGCATAGCCCGATTGTCTATCCAATTGCCTTGACTGAGCAGGGCAGTAAAAATGCCGATGCAGTCAATTTCATGCGTTTTATGAGTCAGCATACCGAGGCGAAAAAGATTTATCAGCACTATGGTTTTAAACTCTAGGATGGTTCCAGTATGCTGACACCAGAGGAACTCAGTGCATTGTATCTGTCAGCAAAAGTTGCAGGTTTTGCCACAGCGATCAGTTTGCCGTTTGCCATTTTATTGGCATGGATTCTGGCACGTTATGAGTTTCGCCTGAAATATGTGGTGGAAGCCCTCTTACACCTGCCGATGGTTTTACCACCTGTGGTATTGGGCTATTTATTATTGATCGTCTTTGGTGGCAATGGTTGGATTGGACAATGGTTGCAGCAGTGGGGCATTCAGCTGGCTTTTAACTGGAAAGGTGCAGTGCTGGCTGCCATGATTGTGGCTTTCCCCTTAATGGTGCAACCGATCCGGGTGTCATTTCAGATGATTAATCCGCAGCTGGAACAGGTAGCAAATTCTTTGAGTGTTCAGCCCTATAAAGTTTTTTGCAGTATCAGCTTACCGCTGGCGTTGCCTGGTATTCTGATTGGCGGTATTCTCTGTTTTAGCCGCAGTCTTGGCGAGTTTGGTGCCACCATCACCTTTGTTGGCAATATTCCTGACGAAACCCGCACTATTCCGATTGCGATCTATTCCCTATTACAGCAACCTGATGGCGAACAGATGGCTTTACGACTAATGCTTTTATCTTTAGGTCTGGCTTTTGCAGCATTATTGGCGAATTACTGGATTATGCAAAAATATCAGCAGAAAATTCAGGAGCGCTAATGCTGCAATGTGAGTTTCATTATCAAAAGGATGCCTTTAGTTTAGATGCAGCAGTCCAGATGCAGAATTCTGTCCTGGGAATTGTTGGACCTTCGGGAGTAGGCAAAACTACTTTTCTTAAATTACTCCTTGGACTCTATCAACCACGATCTGGCTATATTCATTTAAATAAACAGATCCTGACTGATACAAATCAGAAAATTCATATTCCAGTCCATCAGCGTAAAATCGCTTTGATATTTCAGCAGGCGATGCTGTTTCCACATATGAATGTTGAACAGAACCTGCTTTATGCCAAAAAATGGGGCAAATTGGAACAGGAGAAATTCCAATTAAAAGAGATTGCCGAATTACTGGAAATTGATCATCTATTGCAGCGTCGGGTTCAGCAATTATCGGGTGGGGAAGCACAGCGTATTTCGATCGGGCGGGCGCTGTTGTCCAGTCCTAAATTACTGCTCTTGGATGAGCCATTGACTGGCCTAGATACCAAACTGAAACAGCAGATCCTGCCATTTTTTACTCGCATCCGTGATGAAATACAGGTGCCGATGATTTATGTGACCCATCATCATGAAGAGCTGGAACAGCTGGATGCAGAAATTATTGAATTACAGGATCATCAGCTAAGTAATTCACCGATTTTGAGTTTGAAGCAATCTACTATGATAAGATTAATCCGTTAGGTCAGGTGGCCTAACTTAAATAAAAAAGTCTCCGACAAACCCGGTACGGTTCACCCAGTATGAATGTGAAAGCAAAAAGATAAAAAATACTGAGTCGATAGACAAAAGTTGGTGTGGTGGATTTAGCCATAAACAGTCATAAAAACACTAAGCCGAGAAGAAATAAAATATGAAAATGATTATTGTTAATAATATTATTTAAGTAAAATTCAAGAAATTGTTCCTTTATCGCAAATCCAGATGGTATGAGGATTATTTAATGCTATCTTGGATGAGAAGCAATTTCTACTGCACATCAACAAATTACATGATTTTTTATGATTCGGTGTAAAATCATTTTGTTAGAATACTTTTAAATACTGGCAAGGGGCTTAGGTCTTGTTAAAGCAAAAACTAAAAATTGGCATTGTTGTGGGTGAAGTCTCTGGAGATACTCTAGGGGTAAAGCTTATGCGTAGTTTTCGCGAGCAAGGAATTGATGCTGAATTTGAGGGGATTGGTGGTCCACAAATGATTGCTGAGGGTTTCCATAGTTATTACCCAATGGAAATTCTATCCATCATGGGGATTGTTGAAGTATTAAAGGACCTGAAAAAATTATTTGCAGTCCGCGATGGTCTGGTTGAGCGCTGGACTGAACATCCAGTCGATATTTTTATTGGGATTGATGCACCTGATTTTAATTTACGTTTATCCAAAAGCATCAAGGAAAACAATCTACCCATTAAAACCGTTCAGTATGTCAGCCCATCGGTCTGGGCATGGCGGCAAGGACGGGTACATGGCATTAAACGTAGTATTGACTTGGTATTGTGTTTATTTCCTTTTGAAAAAACCTTTTATCAAAACTATGATGTTCCTGCGGCATTTGTTGGGCATCCACTGGCAAAGCAATTGCCCCTAAAAAATCCAATTACCGAAGCAAAACACCAGCTTGGACTGTCTGCACATAAAACTCATATTGCGTTGCTCCCTGGTAGCCGCCGAGGTGAAATCGAGCGTTTACTGCCTTTATTAATCGGTACAGCCGAAATTTTGCATAAGAAATATCCCGATCTTGAGTTTTTAATCCCTGCAATTAATGACGCACGTAAGCAGCAGATTGAGCAAGGAATTCAGAATATGGATACCGAACTAAAGGTAAAAATCCATATTCTGGAAAATACTGATGCAGAATCCAAAATTGGTCGTATGGTGATGAATGCCAGCGATATTGTGGCACTTGCCTCTGGTACGGCGACGCTTGAGGCCATGTTGTTGCATCGTCCAATGGTGACGTTCTATAAACTGAACTGGCTGACTTATATTATTGCCAAGTTTCTGGTTAAAATTCCTTATTACTCATTGCCGAATATTATCGCAGGCAAAAAAGTGATTGAGGAACTGATTCAGGCAGATGCCACACCACAGCATTTGGCAGCAGAAATTGAACGATTGATGGATTACGAAACCGCACATATTCAAATGATGCAACACCTGAGTATGCATAAACAGTTAATCTCAGGAAATACAGAAGACCCCGTACAGGCAATTTTGAGTTGCTTAAAAACAGAAGAAGTATAAAAAAGGTGGCTTAATGCCACCTTTTTAATCATGCCCTTAGAATCAATTCATAACCTGTATATTTACGGATATTGATTACGCCAATATCCAGTAATAAATACTGGCCTTTGATTCCCTGCAAGACACCACGAATTTTCGGTGTCTTGTCCAGATTCAACGATTTAATCTTTTCTGGATATTGCTCAACTGGATAAATAAATTCTCTGGGTAATTCATTTTCCAGAAACTCCAGATTTTCATTAAACTCAAGATTTTGGCTAAATTCATCACGAATTGTTTGAATTTTAGGAGCAAATTCCTCAAGAATCTGATCGCGCTGTTCAATCAGGTTTAAAGGTTCAGCTTCACCTTTGAGTAATTTACGCCAATCTGTTTTATCGGCAATCTGAGTACCAATTAATGTTTCCAGATGCCCAGACAAGCGGCGTGAACCCACTTTCAGGATGGGAAGCGCCTGCGTTGCGCCTTGGTCCAGCCAACGGGTTGGCATGTTCACAATACGGGTAATCCCGATTTTTAAAGCACTGGAATTGGCCAAATAAACAATATGCGGCTGGAAACAGACACTATGTGCAAACTCATCTTCACGGCATGTATCCAGATGGTAATGGCAGGTTTCAGGTTTCATAATGCACAGATCACATTCCGCTTTGGTTTTAAAACATTTAAAACAATGACCCTGTGAATAAGACTTAGGCGTTTTTGCACAGCATGAGGTACAGAAAATATTACCCGTCCATTCAATCTCCAGTTCCTGGCCCAAAACAAAGGGCAGGTCGATTTCTGAACGATCCAATATAAATTTATATTCAACATTTGCCTTGTGGATTGTCTGATCGGGTACACTATGCGTCTTGAGTGCTGCGTGCATTTTATGGCAAATGCCTTGTAGTTCCATCATCCTCTCTCTTTTCA
>OBMA010000819.1_pt1 | contig 18850 bp, 17 predicted proteins | sample 1539141 | NCBI WGS metagenome assembly OBMA01 (sample SAMEA3991484, study PRJEB22521) | metagenome | biome: anthropogenic terrestrial biome; feature: sewage plant; material: raw primary sludge | place: Sweden | collected 2012-09-26 | reverse complement strand
TGTTCAATTTGTACACATCAATATATACATTTCCGGTATGTCCCGATTGTGAATTGTCTTTGGCATTGGAAGGATCCCATTTTACAATGATTTCGTATTCACCATCGCCATCCACATCGCCTGTGCTGCAATCGTTGGGCGAATAAGTACAGGTTGAATTATCGGGCATGGTCATAGCTGCAGGCACATTGAGTGTAATGTCAATATAATTTGTGTTCCAGACAGTCACAGTTTGCGTCTCGCCTGTTTCAACGCCATTCAGCAGCGTTTTCACAGTATATTGTGCTCCGGTAACATTGTCGGAAAAGTTTGTGCGGTCGGCAATGGGTTGAGCATTTACTTTGACTCCATCGCGATAAATATCGAAAGTGATATTTTCAGGATCGTTACCCAACAGTCGCCACGAGAGGAAAGTTTGCGAGGAAGTCACCTTCACAGCAACCAATCCACGATTGAGTATTTCAGCTTTGCGTTGAGCTGTAACAAATGAGAATAAGCCTGATAGTAAAAATGCAAGAAGAAAGAGTAATTTTTTATACATGGAATCAGATTTTTACAATCCGGGTTGAAAAGCCCGAAAACAGATTGATTTAAAGTATCCGTAATGAAAACATTACGGACACTGCAAAATAAATCATTTCAAATGAGATACCATATAGAAATATGTACAGATAGGGAGGACATATATACATATTTAGTGAGTCAGATTGATTATTCAGTTCTCACAATGTGTTTTTTAGCTGATCTGGACTTACGATGGTATTTAAACCACAGCACAATGCCACTAATGAGAATCAGCAATGTAAACATTCCTGTGAGTGGTACAATCAGAATATAAAAATTGCCAAGTATCACTTTATAAAACCTTGCTGTATGCACTTCGAGCGCCACATTCCAGAGTGACATAGGCGATTTTTTCAATATTTCGGCGGGCATTTCGGGAAAATCGGCTTTGCCAAAAATACCCGTAGCGCCATGACTGTAATCGAAGACAATCTCACGACCCTTTTTATCGAATCCGTAACCTGTTATTTTGAAATCACCAACAGGCGGACCTGCTTTTACCGGGCGAATATATTCCTGTTGTTTCATTACATCGTACACATAACCGGTATGATAATCCCAGAGAAAAAGTCCTTCGAACGAACCTACCACCAGAGCACCATTTTCAGCATTTTTGAGCACTGTTACACCCATCACACTTGCGGGTGGTTGATGGCGAAAACGATTCAGAGTTTTAAGATTATCACCCGAAAAATAGAAACCTTCGGATGTGGAAATAATGAACATATCCTCATCAGGTAAAAAAATCATTCGTCGCAAAATATCAAACCACGGATTGGGAGTGTCGAGTTCGGTAAATGGAATTTTTTTCACCCTCACATTTCCAATCATGGCCAAAAGTGGCGGACGCAGAAAAATACCGGTAAAAGTTGTAATCAATAGCAAAACAATGGTGATCCAGCCCACTTTATTGTGCCATTTTATATTCCAGCGGTATTTTTGTTTCAGCTTTTTCTGCGCTTCGGCTTTTGCTTTTCGTTGCTTTATTTTTTTACGGTTGAAAAATAAAAGAATGCCTGTTACCGACAAAAATATCATAATCAAAGCAGCAAAATCCACTATTAATTTACCCACATTACCATAAATTTCGCCGCTATGAACCACCCAAAGCGTTTTAAACAAACTCACCCTGTTGTCGTAGCCATAAGGAGTTGGTAAATCCATAGCCCTGAAATTCTGCATATCTGTAGTGAGTAAGATACCCGAACGTAGCATCACCATCAAACTATCGCCCTTCACAAGTAAATCCACCACATTTTTCTCGTGTACAGGCAAAGCAATATTCTGCCATTTCTGTTCATTTTGACTGTACCCGTACAAGCCAAACAAAGTACCAGCGAGCAAATATTGCTTGTAACGCAACACTTTAAATATCTTCCGGTTGTCAATTCCATCAGGAAAACCCGCATTCATATCGCGAAACTGCGATACAGTGCTGTCGGTCAGCCACACACCCACATTTCCATACAACAGAACCGAGTCCTGCGATAATCCATACATATCGCGCACCGCTGCAATATTCCAGTTCTCGTAACGATAATCGCCCGGAAGATAATTGCGGTTGACAGAGACGCGCGAAAGGAGATCGCGGTGATTGAGAATGATACCCGAAATGGCGAATAAAACCAATAAAACGGTCAGTACAACTCCTCCCCATTTATGATATTTTCTGAAGAATTTAAGCATTGACACAATATACTACTTTTATATAGTATTTAAAGAAAAAAGAAAACCGGACATAGAAATCCGGCTTCTATACAGTTGTTTTACAATAATTTTCCTGCTGCAGTTGGTTTTGGAGCCTTTACCACCAAAATACGTGCATTTTCATTTGTCTCGTTCGAAAGGCAATGTACAATACCTTTAGGACTATCCACAAGACAATCCTTTTCAACCGCAATAATTTCTTCGCCAATCTGAACTGTAGGACGCCCCTCGAGCACATAAAAAAACACATCCACAGGAGTAATGTGAGGTTTCAACGATTCGCCCGGTTTCAGAGTCATGTGCATCACCTGTGCGTTGTCTCTGTCGTACAATCTGCGTACATCTACTTTATGCGGTGTATCTACAATTACTGTATTTTTTACTTCTGTAATATTCATGTCTGTAATTTTTAATTGTTTGTTTTTATTAATTTATCGAGCAGACTATTCATTAAACGATTGGTTTTAAGGCTTAACAAATAGTTCTGTTTTATTTCGGTTACTGTCTGTACACATTTTCCACCCACATTCATCTCATGTAAACCATTTTCAATCATTGCCTCGAGTAATTCGGGAACGGTTTCGAGGTGAAACTGAAGCCCCACTACCCTGCCTTGGTATTCGAAAGCCTGATGACAACATTCATTGCTAATAAACAAATGTGCACAGCCAGCGGGCAAATCGTAAGTATCACCATGCCAGTGAAAAACTTCAGAGGTAACAGGAAAATCGGCAATGAGAGCTGATGTTTTTCCGCTTTCGGTTTTGGTCACCGGAAACCATCCAATTTCCTTCACTGCATTCGGATAAACTTTTGCACCAAGCACTTCGGCAATGAGCTGCGAACCCAGACAAATGCCCAGCACTTTCTTTCCGGCCTGAATAACAGCACGGATAAAGTCTTTTTCTTCCCGCAACCACGGATATTCATCTTCGTCGTACACGCTCATTGGGCCACCCATAATAAGCAGAAAATCAACATCGTCCACTTCTGGAAAAGTCACTTTTTCGTAAATACGTGTAAAAGTCAGCGAATAATCCTTTTCAAGTAAATATTCTTCCACGCAGCCCGGCCCTTCGAACGGAACGTGCATGATACAATGTGCATGTGACATCAATTTAAAATTTACAATTTATTCATTTACGATTTACAATTCGAAAAGATAATGAGTATAATCTTATAAAACCAAATCTTCAAATTTCCTAACCTAAAGTTTGAATTACTGTTAACACAAAACTTTGAAACTCTGAAACTTTGAAACTTTGAAAATACGTCTCACCAATCCAGCAAACGTCTGTCGCCTTCAAGTTTCTGTATTTCCGAAATCTCCTGTGACACTTCGAGCGTTCCGCGGTAATTTCCTTCCGCATCACGCACCGCAAAATACTGTATCAGTACAAATTTCGGTCCCATGTGAATCCAGAACGAAGCCACACTTTTTTCGCCACTGCGAAATGAACTGACGATTTGTTCCACTACATGCACACTTTCGGGCGGGTGGCAAAACTGCACCTTTCGGCCAATAATAGCCGGTGTACGTGCAAAAATCCTATGCGGAGGATTAGAGTAAAAACGCACCGTATCATTTTCGTCCACATAAGTAATATCCACCGGCAGATGCGAGAAAATAAGATGAAACTGCTCGGCAGTAAGCACACCTGTGGGCAAATGTACTTTATCGTCGGAAGTAAAAAACTCATTTCCGGATTTGGGTTCCACTCCCGAAATATCGGCAAACGGTAAGCCCGTTTCGAGCGTTTGCTGCAGCATATCGTCAAACAGAGACTCCGGAAAACTCTCCAGCATCATAGGAAAAAGAATCTTCTCTTCCCTCAGAATAATGGTATTTACATTAAAAAACACCATCCCGCTCACATTATTAAACTCCTTCAGATCAATTTCATCCGCACGAAGCATTTCGATAAGTTTTCGGACATTTCGCCGTATATCGTCGTGAAACGACCACATAATTTTCACACATTTATGATGCTCCCAGCGGGTTTCGAGCAGTGGAAAAACTACATTTTCAATTACGGTATAATGCAAAGTAAACTTCTCGAATACCTCAAGTGCAGCAGCTAACTGCATTCTGAGCGCTTTATCCGGATTTTTATTGATAGCCTTGATTAACTCACGCGTACTTTTCAGTTTTTCGAGTCCGGCAGCATTGTCGCGCATATAAAAGTCGAGCACCGAACCCTCCTTCGGAGTCAGTGCAGGATATTCGAGCAGTCGTTGATACAGAATATTGAAAAGTTTGTTCGACACAAATTTCAAATCCTCTACCGACACATTTTTATCCAGCAAAATATCAAAAGCATTCACCACATCGTGCGGGATAAATTTTGCTGTTTTGAGTTGATGTTTTTCAATCAGTTGCAGACCATTTTCCCCATCGAGCAAACCGAGCATATAATCGGCAAGTTCATGAGCTCTGTAGGTTGCATTATTTGTAAATTCCGACATAAGATATTGTTTTGTTGTTGAAAACCAGCTTTTTCTTACAACAAATATAAGCATTATTAGCAGAGAAATACCGACAGCTATACAAAAATACATAGCTGCCGGATTCCCAAATCATTTTATTTCAGCTTTTTAGCCAGAAATGTTTTTTGCAACAAATCATAGAACACAATCAGTCCACCCAGGATCATCATACCATCGGGCAATGTACGCGCCCACATCCAACCTTTCATCGACTCTACTGTTTCGCGCAAGCGGGCAGCAAAATATCCATCTTCCATTGCCACACGTGTTTGCTCCATACCTACCACATAAGTAGGAATTGCATAAAGCAAAGCTCCGATTGTCAGAATCCAGAAACCATATTTACTAAGCTTGTCGTCCCATTTCAAATTGTTGGCCAATGCATTTGTACGCGAAGTCATGTACAAAAATGCGATGGAAATATAACCAAATGCGCCCAGCAAAGCCACGTGTCCGTGAGGCATAATCAGATATGTTCCGTGCGAATAATAACTAATGGTTGGGGTATTAATCATCATTCCAAAGAATCCTGCACCAATCCAGTTAAGCACAGCCGAACCTGCAATCCACATAAATGGCACTCCAAAATTGAAGTTTTCGCCTGAGTACACACGTTCGCGCTTATTTTTCATGGCTTCGATAATCATTAAAGCCAGCGGAAGTGGTTCGAGTGCCGAGAAAATACCGCCAATTGCAATCCAGTATTCATCAAGTCCCTGCCAGAAATAATGGTGACCCACACCCAGCGTTCCACTCAACGAAATCAGAAACAATTCGAAGAACATCACCTTTACAGCCACTTTATGACTAATCAGTCCGAGCGACACAGTGAAGAAGGCAATCACCCCGGCAGCAAACAATTCGAAAGTAAGTTCCACCCAAAGATGAATCACCCACCAGCGGTAATAATCGTCCACCGTATAGTTCGGCATAATTTTATGCACTGGCATCATACCGGCCATATAAAGTGTGGCAATGGCAAAAGCTGACCAAATAATGGTGCTGACAATAGGGTTGTTGGTAGCCGATTTCCGGATAAGAGAAATAATCAGCAGGAACCAGAATACCAGTCCAACCACCAATCCTATATCCCACACACGCCCCAGATTGATAAGTTCCCGACCCTCGTTTCCGAGCCAGAACCATGTTTCGCGCATCTGACCTGTAGCCCCCATATACAAACCAATCATACTACCTACAGCCACCACAAGCAACGAAGCCCAAAGTACATCCACCAACCATGGATATTTATGATCTTTGTTAGCCACCCAGGGAGCTATAAGCAAACCGCCCACAAGCCAACCTACAGCTACCCACAAAATTGCAATCTGCGTGTGCATGGAGCGAATGACGTTGAAAGGCAACAAATCCTGAGAAATTAGAAAATCCTTGGATGGCTCGGTGTAAAGATGTGCCAGATAACCACCCATAAAGAGCTGTACCACAAACAATCCTGCCACAATAGGAATATATTTCAGCAATTTTTTCTGCGAACGGAAAATTCCTGTAATCTGAATAGGGTCTTCAAGCTTATCGTCCGGTTCTTTTTTGAAAAGATATTCGTACGAAAGATAAATCACCACAATGGTAAGCGTCCATAAAATCAGGAATTCCCACAATGAAATTTTATGCGCATTAAAATTTAAATCCTGATCGATAAGTGGTTCGCCAGGCCAGTTATTCGACCATGTGCGTTCCGTACCCGGCCGAAGCGACGAAGCAACCAGCTGTCCCCAATCGAAGAAAGCCGCAATTTTTTCAGCTTCTTCAGGCAGAATAACACCGCCACGATATCCGCGTTCCGGATCACCATTTACCAACAGATTTTTGATATACTCCACATTCCACTTGTAAGCCTGTGCCGAAGCTTCGGTATAAACAGTAGTTCCTTCGAGCAACTGTGTCTGACGTTTCACATCCTGTTTTACACGTTCTTTTACAGCACCGCGCTCCACCTCAGTCAAATCTGCATTCTTTTTCCCATATATTTCCATTCCATAAAAATCATACAGAAACACAGCACGATAATGCAACATATCGGTCGAAAAATCAGGACCTATATAAGCGCCCATGCCGAGCATTGAGCCCCAGTCGGTAAGGTCGAATTGCTGAAAATAAGCTTTTCCGGCAATCACATCATCGTACGTGTAAAGTACTTCTCCATTTACCGATTTCACTTCCTGCGGAATTGGAGGCACTTCCTTTTGCAGGTTGGCGGTGTAATAAATCAACGCCGACACCATAATTAACGCAATGATCCAGAACGAAGTTGCCAAACCCTTCCGGCTCATGAATTTGTCTAAAAATGACTGTTTCATAAAATTGATTTTAAAAATTAAACTTATATATAATACTTCTAAATGGTATTTTATTTGAAAAAATATACTACTTACATGTAGTGTTTTATGGTAAAAAAATATCAGAACTTACTGACATCATTGATATCCAAGTCACTAATGGTTTTCGTAGTGAACATTTTCACAAATTCGGCTCTTACACTTACCCACGAATTATGCATTGCACATGGGTTTTCGTCGCTGCATTTTTCAAATCCGAGCACACAACCTGTGTATTTCTTCATACCTTCTACTGCATCAATCACTTCGGAAAGGAAAATATCGTTTGGCATTTTGGCAAACCTATATCCACCATCACGCCCCTGAATACTATAAATAAATCCGGCTTTTGCAAGATCAGTCATTAGTCTGCGAAGGTATTTGTCTGAAATATTGAGTTTTTCCACCAGAGACTTAGCCGAAAACAATCCCTCCGGATTTCTGGCCATAAAAGTCAGAATTCTCAATGCATATTCGGATGTATTCGTTAGCTTCATTTTACTACAAGGAGGTATTATTTCGTTGCAAATGTATATGAAAGTTTTGAAAAAAACACATTCACAGCCAAAAAAATACAATTGAACACATAAAACACCTAAAGAACATGATATATTTTTCTCAATAACAAACAAATACAAATTCACATAAACAACAGACTACAAAGCACTTACAACACTTATTATTTAGAATTAATAAAAATACAATCATTAATAAATATAAAGCAAACCAAAGGACTTTAAATAAAGATTTTATTCTTTATATTTGTCAGGAAAATGAAATGACTACAGAATTATTTGTTATCAAATTTCTGAAGTAATAGTTTATCACCTTAAATCATGATTTGTATGGGATTTCTGAAAAGATTGCTTCACATACCGACAAACTTAATTCTCCCCATCATCGTTTTCGGAGGAATTATTGCCGGACTGGGCACATATACAATTTATATGTCGAAAGCCCACATGTATCTGTCGGACGACCCCGCAGCCTGCGTCAATTGCCACATTATGACGCCATACTACCAAACCTGGTTCCATAATTCACATTCAAAATGGACCAATTGCAACGATTGTCACGTACCTCAAAACAGCGTTATCAGTAAATATTATTTCAAAGCAATGGATGGATTACTGCATTCAGCAGTTTTCACCATGCGCACCGAACCATTAGCCATCCGTGCCCGCAATGCCAGCTCCAATGTAGTGATGGACAATTGCATACGCTGCCATACGCAACTCAACAATGAATTTGTAAAAACCGGCATGATCAGCTTCAACGACGCCCGCGAAGGCAAAGGAAAAGCCTGCTGGGATTGCCATACGTCTATAGCGCACGGCAAGGAAAGCAGCATTGCGTCCACTCCCAATGCCATAGTTACACCACTGCCCGAGTCGCCCATTCCCGAATGGTTGAAGAAAGCAATGGCAAAACCAAAAGAATAAATAAATAAATTCATATTTCAGAAATTTTTTCCTCAATAGAAAACCATTAAATCCTGAATATTATGTTACAGCGCTTATCCGATTTTATCCGTCGTAAACCCGTTTGGGGTTGGATACTTTTTTTATCAATTATGGTGGTTGTATTTCTGATTGGCTTGCTGGCAGCTTCCATCACCGAACGCCGTGCCGAAATTGCCACTTTATTCAACAACCGCAAAGTAGAAATTGAAGCTTTCGAATCGCGCAGCGATGTGTGGGGCGTGAATTATCCGCGCGAATACGAAACATGGAAAAAAACTACCGACATGGACTTTAAAAGCAAACATTTAGGCAACACACGCCAGGATGTGCTCGAAGATCGTCCCGAAATGGTAGTACTTTGGGCCGGTTACGCATTTGCCATGGACTACGAAGCGCCACGCGGACACAGTCATGCCATAACCGATGTGCGTAACACTTTGCGTACTGGCTCGCCCGAAAAACCCGAAGACAATATGCAACCTGCCACCTGCTGGACCTGTAAAAGTCCGGATGTGCCACGCATGATGCACGAAATGGGTATTGCCGAATTTTACAAGGGAAAATGGTCGACACTGGGCGAAGAAATTGTAAACCCCATTGGTTGTGCAGATTGTCACGACCACAACACCATGCAGCTAAATATTTCGCGCCCCGGACTTATTGAAGCCTTCGAACGTCAGGGAAAAGACATTAAAAATGCAACAGCACAGGAAATGCGTTCGCTGGCTTGCGCGCAATGTCACGTGGAATATTATTTCAAAGGCGATGGCAAATATCTGACGTTCCCCTGGGATAAAGGGATGACAGTAGAAGATATTGAAAAATACTACGATGAAGTGCAACATGTGGACTGGGTACATAAACTCAGCCGTGCGCCTATGCTGAAAGCACAACATCCGGATTTTGAAATTTTCAATCTCGGACCTCACGCACAACGTGGTTTGTCGTGTGCCGATTGCCATATGCCTTACAAAGTGGATGGCGGTATCAAATACAGCGACCACCAGATTATGAGTCCGTTGAAAAACATCAACAACACCTGCCAAACCTGCCACCGCGATTCAGAAGAGAACCTGCGTCGTTATGTGGAGGATTATCAGGACAAAGCGCTCGAAATCCGCGACCGCATTGAAGTGGAATTAGCCAAAGCACACGTATATGCAAAATATGCATGGGACAATGGCGCTACCGAAAACCAAATGAAACCGGCGCTCGAATTGCTTCGTCAGGCTCAGTGGCGCTGGGATTTTGTAGTGGCCAGTCATGGTGCTACTTTCCATGCTCCGGTAGAGTCGCAACGCATTTTGGCTCATAGCCTCGACCGCACTTTGCAGGCTCATTTGGCATTACAAAATGTACTTTTCGCACTCAATGTAAATCCGAAAGACCTGAAAATGCCGGACATTTCGACCAAAGACAAAGCACAGGAATACATTGGTCTGGATATGAAAACATTGAAAGAAAAGAAAGAAAAATTCAAAAACACAGTCATTCCTGAGTGGATTAAAAAAGCGGAACAAAAAGGCCGCCTCACTACTCAAAAGATTTAATACAGCCCCCCAACCCCCTCAAGGAGGAGTTCTAAACTGTTAGAAAGGTTTGAGTAAGTTTAATTTTTAGGAATTTCTGTTCAAAAAATAAATTTTAAGACACAGGAATCACATAAGGAGTGATTTCTGTGTTTGTTTAAATATCCTTCGACATATTATATTTCATATAAGTTGGAATATTATGAAGATAATAGAACGCGGATTTACGCTAATTAAGCGGATTTTAAAACGGATCTTAATCTTCGATTCCGACCTGTCGGAATCGAAGATTAATGAAGTTAACACTTAAGACTCCGCTCTTAAATCTTCCCCGATTTATCGGGGATTAGATCCGTTTTCATATCCATTTTATTACATTTAATCAGTGAATATCCGCTTTATCTGAGTAAATCAGCGTTACTAATCTTTTTTTTATATAATTCAATTTATCAGATACATATAACTTGTATAATATCTATTATGTATTCTGAGAAAATAATAGGCAAAACGAAAGTAACTTCAAGCCCCTCGGGATGTTGATTAGTGTCGTCTCAGAAATTTCTTAAGAGTTAATCTAAATCTGTAAAAGTCAAATAAAAATAAACGTTTCACGAATGAATAAAAACTCAAGTCCGTGGTGGAAAGCACCCTGGTCGTACAAAGAAAGTTTTGCAGTGGTAGGTGGACTTATAGCTTCCGGTATCATGCTGCAACTCAGCATTGGAAATTTCGATTACGAAATTATACGTTATCCGGTCAACATTTACCTGCTTATACTTACGCTGATTGCTGTTGCCGTACTTACGTTGCGACACAAATCTCATTTATTTCAATGGCTGGCAGGTGTTCCGCTGAGCGTGGCTAATATCAGCGGATTGCTGCTTTACAGCATAATAATGGGACTTACCATGCAGGCGCCTGCAAATGCTGATGGACAATCAGCGCTTGGATTCGACGCTGTAACACGCTCATGGCCTTTTGTGATCGTGTTTTATTTTACATTGTTGAACCTTAGTTGTGTTACATCACGGCGGTTGCTGAATTTCCATTGGCGCGATTACGCCTTTTATCTCAACCATTTGGGTTTGCTCGTGCTGCTTTATGCCGGCGGATTTGGCGCTGCCGATCTGCGCCGCTACGTGATGCATGTGGAAGAAGGCGCTACCGAATGGCGCGTGTACAACGAAAAGGACGATGTACTTGAATTGCCTTTGGCCATTAAGCTGAACGATTTTTATATGGAGGAATATATCCCGAAATTAGCCATTATCGACCGTCGCACAGGCGATGCCATTCCGAACGGAAATCCGCAAATGTGGCAAATTGACACTACGAGAACCACTGCGAATATTGCAGGTTGGAATATTCAGCTTGAAAAATACATACACGAAGCCGTGCGTAAAAGCGACAGCACTTATCAGCAAATTCCAATGCCCGGCTCCTGCCCTGCTGCATTGGTAAAAGTTGAAAACAGCGCGACAGGCTTTAATCAGTCGGGTTGGATATGCTGCGGAAACTTTGCGCAATTGTATATGACCATGCAACTCAACGACACGCTGAGCCTTGTAATGACGCGCCCCGAACCCAAACTTTTCCGCTCTGACATTGAAGTGTACACACCTGACGAAAAAACTTATCAGGCGCAACTCGAGGTAAACAAACCCCTGCGCGTGGGGCATTGGATGATTTACCAGTACAGCTACGATGCCGATGCCGGAAAAGCCTCGGCCTACAGCAGTTTCGAGCTGGTTTACGACCCCTGGATGACATGGGTGTATGTGGGAATCTTCATGTTCCTGGCAGGTTCAATATTTTTATTGTGGGAAGGTAACAAAAAAGCAAGGAGGAAAAACGCATGAACATAAGTTGGGATCATTTTACAGCATTTGCCATTCCGGTTTTAATCAGCTGGATGCTGGCCATTATCACACTTTTTGCTACTAAAAAGCGCTGGCTGAATAAGATTTTTACGCTCGCAGGAATTGTTGGTTTTGCCACCTTTATCGTATTGTTGTGGATAAGCCTCGACCGCCCGCCCATGCGCACGATGGGCGAAACACGGCTTTGGTACACTTTTTTCCTCTCTACCATAGGTTTTGTAATGTATGCCAAATGGAAATACAGCTGGATTCAGGCATTTAGCCTGGTGATGGCTTCGGTGTTTATTTTCATCAATATTTTCAAACCCGAAATACATTCCAAAAACCTGATGCCCGCATTGCAAAGCATTTGGTTTGTGCCTCATGTTACAGCTTATATTCTTTCGTATTCGTTTCTGAGTGCAGCCGCTATTTCCGCCGTCATTTTACTTTGGCAATATAAAAAACAAAAGGAAACAGCCACTTTGGAAGCCTTTACCGACAATCTGGTTTATGTGGGTTTCGGGTTGCTAATGACAGGCTTGTTGATTGGCGCCATTTGGGCAAAAGAAGCGTGGGGACATTACTGGAGTTGGGATCCGAAAGAGACCTGGGCTTTTATTACCGCAGCAGCTTATCTTATATACATTCACGTGCGACTGCGCGAAAGCCGTCCGAAAAAATTCACGCTCTGGCTTATCATTTTCTCGTTTATTTTTCTGATGATTACCTGGAAAGGCGTGGCATATTTACCATCAGCTCAGGGAAGTGTACACGTGTATTCGCAATGAAAATTGCATAAATAACCAAATGACGGGATCTGTACAGGATAAGTATAGGATGAGTACAGGATAAACTTATGATAAAACGGGCATAAATGTATTATTATAGAACAAAACTGTATATTTATTACACATTCAATCTCTGAATTCTATCATATTAAATAAAAAAAAACAGAGAGTGCCTGTTCAAAACAAGCACTCTCTGTGTTTTTGTCGGGATGACAAGATTCGAACCTGCGACCTCTACGTCCCGAACGTAGCGCGCTACCAACTGCGCCACATCCCGAGCAATTTTGCGGCTGCAAATTTACTGATTTTTTCATAAAATGATAAAAGAATTCGGCTTTTTTATTGGCAAAAATAAATTTTCAGTTTATCAGAAAAACAATGCAGATTACAATTATGTTACATTTTCGAGTCGAACGACATATAAATGAAACACTTATGTCATCACGTCCTGTACAGAGGCAGCTTCGGCTCCTTATTATCGATATAAAACAGTATCTTTGCACAAAAATTTCAATGCCTTATGTTTGCAGATTCCATCTCTCATTATCAAAACAATACAAGTAAAGAACTCAACCCCAAAGCTATATTTTTCGATATGGACGGTGTGCTTTTCGACTCCATGCCCTACCATGCCACAGCATGGGTAAACGCCATGACCGACATAGGTATTCCGTTTACCGAACACGAAGCTTACATGAACGAAGGGCGCACGGGACATTCCACCATCGACGGCGCTTTTAACCGCGAGTGGAACCGCAATGCCACTGAAGACGAGAAACAACAGATTTACAAAATAAAATCCAAATACTTCGAGGCCTATCCGCCTTCCCCGGTAATGCCTTTTTCGGCTGAATTACTCAGCAAAATCAAAGCACAGGGTTTGCGCATTTTCTTAGTGACCGGCTCAGGGCAACCAAGTCTGCTCGACAGATTGCAGGTATTTTTCCCGGATGTTTTTGCTGCCGAAAACATGGTGACAGCTTTTGATGTAAAACACGGGAAACCGCATCCTGAGCCCTACCTGATGGCCTTGGAAAAAGCAGGACTGGAAGCACACGAAGCTGTGGTGGTGGAAAACGCACCTCTTGGCGTAGAATCGGCTACTGCTGCCGGCATTTACACCATAGCAGTCAACACTGGTCCGCTCGACGACAAAGTGCTGACCAACAGTGGTGCTGCTTTGGTATTCGACAGCATGAAAGATTTATTTGATAATTGGGAAACATTTATAAATCAGTTTAAATCATAATCTTTTACAGCTAATGAAACGGGCAATAAAACCAATAGCTTTTGTGTGTGTTTTCATTTTCAGCTCAATTCAATTGAAAGCTCAGACAAGTTACGAGCCGCAGATTGATGGGACTATCAGAGCCAAATACGAGTACAACACCAACGATGCCGAACATCGTTTTCAGGTGCGAAACGCACGATTCAGTATCAGAGGAAATTTCAGCCCCATTGTGAATTACAAAGCTGAAATTGATCTTTCGGACGAAGGTGTAACCAAAATGCTCGATGCCTATCTGCGCCTGCAACCGTCGAAATGGTGGCATTTTACCATAGGCCAGCAAAAAGTTCCTTTCAGCACCGACAATCTGCGTTCGCCACATCAGCTTTACTTTGCAAACCGCTCGTTTATAGGGAAACAGCTCACCGGACTGAGAGATGTGGGAGCCACTTTCGAATTTGAAAACTTTACCGAATTTCCTCTTTCATTTCAGGCAGGTGTATACAATGGTACGGGGCTTTATAATCAAAAATCGTGGCGCAAAACCAACGAACTTAGTTATGTGCTTCGTTCGGTGATTCGCCCCGTAAAATCGCTCGAACTGTCGGTCGATGTAAACTCAATAAATCCATCAGGACTTCGGATGAATCTTTACAGCGGAGGCATTATGTACGACATTGAAAATCTGCATCTCGAAAGTGAATATTTTTACAAAACATACGAAAACAACCTCTATACTCCCACACAGGGTTTCTTTGGTTTTGCAGCTTACAACATTGCCACTCCCAAAAGCAAAAACATCACCAAAATTACTCCGGGCATACGTTACGACATGATGACCGAAAACAAAAAATTCGATTCAGCAGGAACACTTATTGCGCCCGACATTGCCCGCTCACGTATTACAGGCGGCATCACCATTAGTTTGGCTAAACCGTTTCTGAATGATATTCGTCTCAACTACGAACAATATTACTACGGCCCGGGCATCCCAAATTCCGACAACAAGTTTGTAGCTGAATTCGTAGTCAGATTTTAAATAATTATACACTTTTGAAGCCCGTATTATGGAATATTTATTCTGTAATACGGGCACAAAACGTTAAAGTACCCTTTAAGCTTGATTTTATAACATTTCGGGGGGCTGAAATATAAAAAAATAAAGTATTTTTGTGAGCTAATTTTTTAGTTGAATATTTTTATGCAAATTTTCAGATATCCCGCCCGCGAACAATGGTCAGAAATTCTGGCTCGTCCTGTTTTCGACAGTACCGCTCTTTTCGGCACTGTACAGAAAGTACTCGACGATGTGCGACATCGTGGCGATGAGGCTGTCAGAGAATACACCCTTCAGTTTGACAAAGTAGCTCCTGAGAGTATAGAGGTGAGTGCTGAAGAAATTGAAGAAGCCGTAAAATTGGTGCCTGTACCTTTGCGTCAGGCCATAGAAATGGCGCGTCGTAATATCTGGAAATTTCATGTCGAACAACTACAGGATTTGCCTGAGATACAGACATCGCCCGGTGTATATTGCTGGCAAAAAGCCATTCCTATCGAAAAAGTAGGACTATACGTACCGGGAGGAACTGCACCTTTGTTCTCCACTGTGCTAATGCTCGGCATTCCGGCTCAGATTGCCGAATGTAAACAGGTAGTGCTTTGTACACCTCCGGGAAAAGACGGAAAAGTACACCCGGCAGTGCTTTATGCAGCAAAAGTAGCAGGTGTTCACCGTGTTTTTAAAATTGGTGGCACACAAGCTATTGGCGCAATGGCCTATGGTACCGAAACTGTTCCGAAAGTATATAAAATTTTCGGGCCCGGCAATCAGTATGTGACCGCCGCCAAGCAACTCGTTTCGTTGCGCGATGTGGCTATCGACATGCCTGCAGGTCCTTCGGAAGTGGAAGTGCTGGCCGATGCCTCTGCCAATCCGGCTTTTGTGGCAGCCGATATGCTATCGCAGGCCGAACATGGAGTAGATAGTCAGTCGATACTGATTACTGTCGACGAAGCGATTATTGAAAAAGTACAGGAGCAAATAGCGTTACAATTAGAACAACTTCCCCGCAAGGAACTTGCCCGTAAAGCACTCGACAACAGCAAAATAATTCTGCTAAAGAATTTGAATGAGGCTGTAGAAATGACAAACGAATATGCGCCCGAGCACCTTATTATTTGTACTCAGTACTATATGGGTGTAGCAGCTAATATTGTAAATGCAGGCTCGGTATTTCTGGGAAATTACACTCCCGAAAGTGCCGGCGATTACGCATCGGGTACTAATCATACCTTACCTACTAATGGTTACGCCAAAGCCTATAACGGCGTAAACCTTGACAGCTATTTACGTAAAGTAACCTTTCAGCAAATAACAAAGGAAGGACTTACAAACCTGAGCAACGCCATTATTCTGATGGCCGAAAACGAAGAATTACAGGCACACAGCAATGCGGTAAAAATCCGACTCGACGAAGAGGAGGATGTATTCGAAAGAGAAAACAGCCATCGTCGCTGAGAAGAGCTATACCGATTGTATCTATCTGATAATGTTTGTTATTTAAAGTTGACCCGACCCCCTCTTTAACCTTTGGATTTATAAATTTGCAGTTTGTTTGACTATGTACAGGCATCTGTTTTGTTACGTTGTAAATACATCCAAAGTGTTTTTACATCCCTGTTACTGTATTATTCTAACTCCACAAATATATAAAAATGAACCTGAAAGAATTGTTAAGAGAAAATATCCTCAATCTTAAGCCCTATTCATGTGCCCGCGATGAGTTCAAGGGTCAGGCCTCCGTCTATCTGGATGCCAACGAAAGTCCGTACAACAGTCCATTCAACCGATATCCCGATCCACATCAGCTAAAACTGAAAGAGCAGATATCGGCTATCAAACATGTGCCCGTATCGAACATATTTCTGGGCAATGGAAGCGACGAAGCCATCGACCTGCTTTATCGTGCATTTTGCGAGCCCGATGTGGACAATGTAGTAGCCATAGAACCTACATACGGTATGTATCGCGTATGCGCCGACATCAACAATGTCACTTACCGTCAGGTAATGCTCAACAGCAATTTCGACATTGAAGCTTATCGTGTAATGGATGGCACCAATGCCCGTACAAAAATTATCTGGCTTTGCTCACCCAACAATCCAACCTCGAACAGTCTCAACAGCGACGAAGTGCTGAAAGTACTTCGCTGGTTCCGTGGCATTGTGGTGATCGACGAAGCTTATATTGATTTTTCGGAACGCGAAAGTTACATCAAATATCTGAAAGAATTCCCTAACCTGGTTATTCTTCAAACATTCTCAAAAGCATGGGCCAATGCCGGTGTTCGTTTGGGCATGGCCTTTGCATCCGAAGAAATCATTTCGGTACTCAACAAAATTAAATATCCTTACAACATCAATATTCTGACTCAGGAGCATATACAAAAAGCACTAAAAAAGAGCTCTGTAGTTCAGGTACAGGAATGGGTAGAACAAATAAAAGAACAGCGCACAAAGTTGATAGAGCAACTAAAAACACTGCCAATGGTAATGGAAGTATATCCATCGGATGCAAACTTTGTCCTGGTAAAGGTGGATGGCGCCATTCATGTGTATAATATTCTGGTAAAAAAATCAATCATTGTACGCGATCGTTCAAAAGTAACACTGTGCAACGATTGCCTGCGCATTACCGTAGGGACACCTGAAGAAAACCAGGCACTTATTAGCGAAATACGGAAACTACGCTACTAACGGAAATACCAATTTCCGCTTCAGCACTTATCGCCTGATACACTCAAAATGTATCAGGCGTTTTTTTTGTGCCAACTCATAAATAATCGCTAAAGAACTTATTAAGCCCTTATAAAGCTTCATTGTCTGAATATTTTACTATTCACAAAAAATAAATCGGAAAAGCCTTTCACATTAACGAAAACTCATTAACTTTGTCGCATAAAATTTCACAACCGACATAAGCTTTGCATTCAGTATCATTATGAAAAAAATCATCTACACGCTGGCATTTATTTTGGCAGCACTGACATCCCAAAGTCAGACCAGCGACTTAGAAACCAAAATTTCAGTCAATATTTTTGGCGACACCATTCTCACAGATCAGCATGGAAAGGTAATTTCCTCTATTTCGTACGATATTTTCGGGAGCCGTATTGTAAAAAACGGTGCTGGGCAGGTAGTATCTGTGCACAGAAAAGACATCTTCGGAAATACTGTTGTTGAAAACGACCGTGGACAACGCATAGCCAGTTACGAAAAAGATATTTTTGGAAATACAGTAGTCAAAAATGAACGAGGGCAGACTGTAGTAAGCTACGAAACCGATATTTTTGGAAACAAAGTGGTAAAAAACGGCAATGGAAGGCGCATTGCCAGTGCCGAAAAAGACATTTTTGGCAATACGATAATCAAAGACAAGGATGGTATGCGACAAATAAGTTATGGAAAAGACATCTTTGGTAATACAATTGTAAAAGATAACCGGGGAGATATTATATTGCGGTACGAAACCGATATTTTCGGGAGAATCATAGTCAAAGACGGGAGACTGAACCGCATTATCAGTTACGAAACCGACGTTTTTGGAAACACCATAATAAAAGACAAAAACGGGCGAAAAGCAATGTCGTTCGAAACCGATATTTTTGGCAAAAAGCTGGTAAAAGATGCGGACGGAAAAGTGATAGCCAGTATCGAAACCGATATTTTCGGACATACGATTGTAAAAAATCCGCAGGCACTCAAACTTGCCGAATATCTGCCTGAGTATCCTGACAATCCGGCCGATTACAGTGCAGAACTGTTCAGTGACTTGCCCTACATACTGCTTCAATTGCTTCGCGGCATGCAGGAATAGAAAACCGGAA
>OBMA010000816.1_pt1 | contig 18878 bp, 18 predicted proteins | sample 1539141 | NCBI WGS metagenome assembly OBMA01 (sample SAMEA3991484, study PRJEB22521) | metagenome | biome: anthropogenic terrestrial biome; feature: sewage plant; material: raw primary sludge | place: Sweden | collected 2012-09-26 | reverse complement strand
ATAATTATGTGCTCGTCTAGAGCTTTTATTACTAATTTGTGATAGCCTGCAGACAAAGTTAATTTGAGTTCCCTCAGAGCTTGACCACGAAGTACGTTCATTTTCCATTGTTCTGAACGTTCTGGCTCCTTTATTGAATATACAGTAGGCCCGACACTGTCCACGCTTACGGAGAAGCGGATGTCACCGGTGTCGTTTGCTTGTGTTGGAATTAATGCGACGCGTAATACCGCGTCTCCATTTCTGACCGTGTTGAATGTATATGTCAGTTCTCCATCTTTGGGTAGAGCTACTGCATTCATGCTATGACCAAGCATCTGTACGGGCTTCGCTCCTGTTGTGGCGTTTTGAAAATCGCAGGCATTGCGCACGATGCACCCGTCTTGGTCTAGTGTTGAATTAATCGGTTCTTGATTTGAATATTTAGCCAATTCGGTATTTGAGAGTGTGTCTGGCAGATTTGGATAGCTGAACACGGGCAGGTCACGTGGTTCCATGCACATGTTGTCATGCCATTTACCGTTGGACATTTCATTGTTATAATAGTCTGTCAATTGCTTTATCTCTTTGTATGCTTTCACGCTTCTTACAGCAGGATAGAGAGCTTCGGCATCATTATGGAATGATTCCTTACGGGCGAGATCTCTGGCTTCTTGTGCCTGCAATTGTTTTGTGGCCATGGCGGCGGCAGCGAATACGGGATATTTGATTGCGGCAAAAAATGCGTCTTTTAGTTCTGGACGAATAGTCTTTTCAATATCAGATATTGTGCTCTTCACTTGCTCGTATTGGTTGAGGTGTCTTTCCAGTTCATTACCAAAAATCAATGGGTTGAATTCTGTGTCTCCTGTAAGTGACATACCTCTATTGTAATTTTTTTTATCGAGTTCTACTTGATTCCATCCCATGAATTCAGGTTTTCGAATTGCTGTGAGTCTGTAGAATTCGGTCATTGCAGGCAGTAACCTGTAGCCTGTCTCCGTGTCAAATTGCTGGCAGAGCCAGTTGCAGAGATGCTGTTGTATGTTGTCTGGCTTTACAGAATTGATATCCCATGCCATGTCCAGAAATAGAGACAGGTCGTATGCGGCCACCTTTGGATCGTGAACATTTGCAATCCACATACGGCGGGCATTGTGATTGTATGCTTGGTGCATCTCATTGTAAATCAATCCAGGTTGCATGGTTGTGAGCCACAGATAGTCGTGCGGGCGTCCCCAATAGCTCATGTGATAATACACTCCACCGCCTCCGCTTCGTTTCTGCTGTTGTTTATCTGCAAGGCGGGTCATGTATCCATAGTTGTCGTCGCACCACATCAGGGTGACGTCATCGGGAACACGCAACCCGTTTTCGTACACCTTTAACACCTCCTTGTAGGGAATGAATACTTGGGGTATCTTGTTCACGTCTTTATTTACATATTTTGCGAGCATCTTTCGTTGGTCATCGATAACCATCTGCAGTCCGTTCGTTTGTTCTCCCAGAGTCTTCACTCCTTCCATATACCCATCGTGAATACCGCGCATGCCGATGGTGTAGATTGCATCCATGTTACAGGTTTCCTTAATACGTTCTGCCCAATAGTCTTCCACGGATTTTCGGTTGGTGATGAAATTATAGTCTCCACGATCTTTCGCGTTCCATTCGCCTACATTGTTGCACAGCATAGGCTCACAGTGTGACGAACCGACAACGATGTCGCAACTGTCTGCCACTTCGCGGTTTCCCTTGACTTTGAAGAAAGCAGTCGTACCGGTATGCATTGCTGGCCAAATCGTGTTAGCGCGCAGACGAAGCAGCAGTTCAAAAACTTTCTTGTATGTGCGTGGACCTATTGCGCCTTCAGGCAGATGCCGGTCCAGTTTGGCGTGTGCCCAACGGCGCAGACTCCAATCTTCGTCATTTATGAATATGCCACGGTATTCTACTGATGGTGATTGTATTGTGGAGAAATTGTCATTTATAATGAGACGTTTTTGGCGTTCCGGTTTTACATCGCCCCACCATATCCACGGTGAAACGCCAGCCATGCGTGAGAGTTCAAGTATGCCGTAGGCGGTGCCGCGTCCGTTGCTGCCCATGACTACGATATTGCCATTTCTTATGCCGATATAGAAAGCGTCTTGTTTTGTGATAATGTCATCTATTGGTAGATTGAGGTCTTTGACAGCCTTAAATTCTTTGTTTGACAGCATGTTCAATTGATAGACTTCTATCTGTCCGTTTCCACTATGTGAAGCCTTATGCCCGGTCACGGCTTTCATGTCGCTGGCAAACATATTGAGGGCGACATTGACAACGGGCGAGGTTTTTTTCTGGATGGAGTAGGTGACGTGCCGATAGCCATCGAACCATACAACATCCCCGGCACTGGCAGATGTTGACAACAATAGTAAAGATGATAATATGATTGTTTTTAATTCCATTCCTTTTTGTAGTGTGTTTATTGTTAATTGCAAAGTTAATTAAAAAATATCGTGTAATTTAAATTAATAACATTTTATTCGTGTTTTTATTAAAATATAGCTAATTTTGCAATAAATATAAACAAACGGATAATATGACTTTATATCCCAAAATGATAATGGATGCGCTGGCGACAGTGGCGTATCCTGGTACAAAGAAAAATCTTGTGGAAAGTGAAATGGTGGCTGATAACATTCGCATAGATGGTATGACGGTCTCTTTTTCGCTTATCTTTCCGCGTGACACAGACCCGTTTCTTAAGTCTGTTGTAAAGGCTGCCGAAGCAGCAATCCACTATCATGTGGACAAGGATGTTCGGGTGACGATAACGACGGAATTTAAATCAAAACCACGTCCTGAGGTCGGCAAGATGCTTACCAATGTGAAGAATATTATTGCCGTAAGCTCTGGCAAGGGTGGCGTGGGCAAGAGCACCGTGGCTGCTAATCTCGCCATTTCGTTGGCCAGACTTGGTTACAAAGTAGGATTGCTGGATGCTGATATTTTCGGTCCGTCGATGCCAAAGATGTTTGACGTGGAGCAGGAACGCCCATATTCTGTTAATGTGGGTGGACGCGACTTGATATGCCCGATTGAAAAATATGGAGTAAAGTTATTGAGCATAGGTTTTTTTGTCAACCCTGACACTGCTACATTGTGGCGAGGTGGGATGGCAACAAATGCGCTCAAACAATTGATTGCTGATGCTGATTGGGGTGAACTTGATTTCTTTATTCTCGATACGCCTCCAGGTACAAGTGATATTCATCTTACATTGCTTCAGACTCTTTCTATTACAGGTACAGTCATCGTGAGCACGCCGCAGAATGTAGCGCTTGCCGATGCCCGCAAAGGTATAGATATGTATCGTAATGATAAGGTGAATGTGCCTATACTTGGCTTGGTTGAGAATATGGCATGGTTTACGCCTGCCGAACTGCCCGAAAACAAATACTACATCTTTGGCAAGGATGGTTGCAAAAATTTGGCAAAGGAGATGAATTGCCCGTTACTGGCTCAGATTCCTCTTGTTCAGAGCATTTGCGAGAGTGGTGATGCCGGCAAGCCTGCTGCTTTGGATATAAATACAATCACTGGCCAGGCATTCCTGAATCTTGCACAAGCTGTTGTCACGGTTACCAACAGACGCAATAAAGAGCAGGAACCGACGAAGATAGTACAAGTAAAGAAGTAATAATACAAAAGAGTAAAAAGGGGAAAAGTTTGCGTACTGTTCTTGGGTGACGTTATCTTTTTTCCTTTTTACTCTTTTATATTTCCCTTATTTTTTCATCAAACACTTTAGCTCCGCCTTTTATTCCGAATATTTTTTCCAATAAACGCACACGGCAGTTTGTCACAGATTGTGGTGACGATGACGTGAGTGAAGCGATCTCAGATGGAATGAAGCGCAGGCGTGTAAGCAGGCAAATGTTCATGTCTTTGTTTGTAAGTATTGCTAGTTTGCTTATTGATGGTATGAAATGAGGCATGTTCTTGTTTGTCGATTCATGCAAATCTTTCCAGTCGTTGATAGATGCTGTTCTGCCGTGTGATGCAAGATTATGCAGATGATAAATGATTTCTTCATTCATAAGCGTATCTTCAATGTTCCAGTCACTTGGGAGTTGCTTATCTTCTTGATAGCCAGATAATTTCTGCTGTAAGGTGTCTATTTCTTCCAGTTTCTCTGTGATGAGCGTCTCATTTTGTTGTTTCTCACTCTGTAGCTTCCTTAATTCGTTCTTTGTCTTTTTATATTGTTCCAGATCTGCCGCATATTGAGCATTCATCTCTTCAATAATTTGTCCATATTTACGCATTTTCCGATGATGTAGATAGGTAAATGATAATATCATGATCAACAATAAACCTATAGCGTCTATCAATAAGATGATTCTTCGATTTTCTTTATCTTTTGCAATATGTTCATCCCAGTCAGCCTGATATTTTGCAATCTCTCCAGAGTTTACTTCCTGGAAATTGGTGTATTCCTTGTTCAATCTTTCACTCAAGTCGAGTTCCCTTTTGTTGTTGCCTGTTTTGCTATAATAATCTATCAGTTTGTGATATGAATAAATTCTTACTTCTGGCATACGTGATTCTACTGATTGATAATAATACTCAACGGCTTTATTAATCATTCCTTCAGAGGCATACATATCACCAAGAATCTTGGCTGTCTCGTATTCATAGCTTGTGCGCATAGCTTCTTCCAGATATTTCCTTGCTTTATTCTTATTGCCAATTTTTAGATAATAATTCCCGATATTTGTCAGTACATCGGACTTTACATCCGTTCCATTCAGTATTTTGATACATTGTCGAATGTATACTTTGAAACTGTCTGTTTGCCCTTTGTCCTCATATATTGCAGCGATGTCATTCAGACTTCGTGCATAGTTTCCTTTACCTTTTGTTGTATCACAACATGTGAGTGACTTTTTGTAATATTTCAGAGCAAGGTCTTTGCAGTTCGCATCGTTATTGGTTTTTGCAATACAAGTGAACACCTCGTATTTCAGATTGTCTTCATTGTTCTTATCTGCCATTTGCTCTGCACGTTTCAGATATATTATGGCGTTTTTGTATTTATGATTGTAGTAGAATGATATTCCATGATGCAGGTATGTAAGTAGCAAATAATATTTTTCTTCAGAATGCCTGAAGTATTGTTCACTGCACTCTATCATGGAATCATTCAATGTGTAGAGATTCATTTTGTGTAACGCCGATACATACAGCAAATTGTATAGCGCAGTGTCTCTTGCAGTTTTTAAATCTTCTTTATTCATACTGTCGAGAATCCCGAATGCCGAATACGGATTATTGGCGACAGTCTTTTCGACTGCCGCCAACTTTCTATTGCCAACTTGCGTATTGGTGCAACCGGCAATAGCGATTAAGAGAGAGAATAATGTCAGAAGTTTTTTCATTCCTGTTATTTCAATCGGAATGATATAGGCAAGCAGTATTTCACACGCACAGCCTTACCATTATGCATTCCTGGAGTCCATTTGGGCATCGATTTGACAACCCTTATTGCCTCGTTGTCAAGCTCCGGGTTAACCTGTCGTAATGTTTCCACGTTGGTCACCATTCCATTTTTCTCTACGATGAACTTGACAACTACACGTCCCTGTATACCTTTCTTTTGTGCGATTTTGGGATACATTACATTGTTGTTCAGAAATTCCATCAGTTTTGTCGTGCCTCCAGGATAGCTTGGCATTACTTCCACCACGTCGTAAATCATTTCTTGTTTCGGCATGGATTCTTCATTCGTAATAGATTTTTTTGCTGAAACGTTGGATGCAAGCATCACAAACATTGATATCAGCCCAATGATAATAGTCTTTTTGTTCATAATTAATAATTTTAAATGTTAAATAAATTTTTATCCGGACGCTGCAAAAGTATAAAATTTGATGCTCAGTCGCAAATTATTTATTACATTAGATTACACTTGATGCAAGTATTTAATTTTGTGTAATACATTTGTTATGCAGCAACTTATTATTTTGCGTGAGTTTAATGAATCTTGATTATTTGGCAAATAATAATTGTATCTTTATAGTTTCAAATATATCATTTCGTTCTGATTAGGAAAAAATGTCTATCTTTGTATATTTGGATAATGCCAAACAAATTTATGAAGATGAATAGTAGCTTTCTATATCACTCATTTTGTCATTATGACTACGAATGTATTAGGATGGAGAACAAAGGTGATTTGTTATCTTAAGGCTTATTTCGCCATAAAAGGGAAATACCTATATTATTTGTGGAACGCTTCAGTGGCATTTATTCATTTTTTTTATTCTTAGCTTTGGCTTCTATAGCTTTGGCCTTCATCATGTTAAGACGTTCGATGGCGTGCTTGCGTGCGTGAATGATCTGGTACCGGTATACGGCACATGTGGCAAAGAAATATACCACCACCTGGATCCATAGAGCCTGATACTCCTGCTTTACATCGGCAAGCGTAGCACCCATGGTGTTGAGCCGCACAAAACCGCGTATTCCAAATGTTGCCGGGAAAAAACAGGCTATTGCTCGCCAAGCCCCGGGTATGTTGGATTGTGGCCACGAAATGCCAGAGAGGAAAAGTAATGGCACAGATGTGAACACTACCAATAACATCACATTTTCACGATAACGGATGGTACATGACAGCATCATGCCAAAGAATATGGTAGCAAGTATGTATGGTACCATTATTCCTAATATTTCCTTGGCTTCTATAATCTGTACGAATCCGAACATTTTTGGTATTACAAGAGTCATGTAAGCTCCAACGATACAATATATCATGAAATAGCAAAGTGATTTTCCCAATACTATACGGAAGAGACCATTGTAATGTTTGCTTACAGGCACCAAGTCGCGGAACCGGTTGTTTTCGCGTGCTGTTCCTGCAGCTAGCCCGATACCGAGTAACAGCGTCTGATGGAGTATTAGCATTAGTACACCAGGAATCAGAAAGTCGGCATATCCACCGGAACTGTTGAAAATAGGGACTTCTTCAAAGTCGAGTGGTTTTATTGATATTTCTTCGTCACGCTGGGTGTAATTTTTGGATTGTGACAATTGTATACGCGAGTTCATTTGCCCAATTACGGCAGTTGCAGTCTGGTAGATTGCTTTATAGTTAAGCATGATGCTCATATCGCAATATACACTAATTAATGCCTGTTCATGGCGGTTAACCTGTTGCTCGAAATTGTTAGGTATGTAAATTACACCTTTTATTATCTGTTTGCCGATGAGTGCCTTTGCTTCATCTAGATTATTACAGAAGTATTCCACCTTAACATCAGGCGAAGCATCGTAATGGCGGACAAATTCTCGGCTAAGGCTACTATGTGACATGTCTACGATGCCAACAGGCACGTCGCGTACCACTTGGTTGTTGTATATCCATGAATAAAGAAGGGGATAAAGCAGTGGTACAAGAATAAAGAAGATGAGCACGCCCTCGTCCTTGATGGTGTTTTTCATCTCTCTTGCCCATATATAGCACATATCCTGGACACCTTCATTTATCTTAAATATCAAACTGTCTTTTCCCATTTTCTAAAATTATGGTATATAAACATACTCGAGCATTGCCTTCTTGATACGGTGGAGCACCATAACAGGCAAAAATGTGAACAATATTAATGCCGCAATATTCGGCCATGCGTCCATGAATGAATAACCATTAAATACGTTTATCTGATATATCATGAAATAATGGCGCATCGGGAATAGTTGGGCAATGGCCTCAATCTCGGGATCCATTGCGTTGAGGGGAAATGTAGATCCCATGATGGAGAAACTTAGCGCAGCCCACAGTGAGCAGATACTCATTGACATTCTTAATGACGGTGTTAGACCGAAAGCAAAAATTCCCATTCCTTGAGCTGAAACAACTGTGATGAATCCTAGAAAAAGTATGGAAAATGTTCCTCCGGCGTGCGGAAATCCCATTACTTGGAATACATAGAACAAGTACATATAGAATATTGATAGGAAAATCAGAAATTGTGGTAACATCTTGCCTATAAGGGCAATAACAATATTGTTGCCAGATGCTTTAAGCCATTCTTTGCTGCGGTTGAATTTCAATTCAGTACCAATAGAATAAGCTGTAATGAGGAAGATGAACAGCAACAGACATGCCGGTGTCAATGCGCTGGTGAGATAAACATTGTAATTTATTTCCGGATTGTTTATGGGATGTAACCCGATGGCAATGGGCTGCAGAAAGGTTTTGATTTCTTCACTTGTCTTTCCTAAAGCAGATAATTTCGCCGCACCTACCGCCGCAGAACCAAGAGTGGATATCGTCTTGAGGTCGCGGAAGAGAAGATTACCTGATGTTATTGAGGCTAAATTATAGTAAAATGAAATTTTGGGTTGACGAGATGCAAACAAGTCGCTGGTAGTGTTTCTGGGAAAATATAAGAATGCATATATTTCGTTGCGTTGAATTGCATTGCGTGCTTCGTTAATGTTGGGATAGTGGGCCACTATCTTTGTTGTCTGAAACGCATCCAATTTGCGTGCAAGTCCGCGGGTCGTTGTAGTGTTGTCCAAATCCACTATGCCAACAGGCATATCCGTAGGTTGCCCTTCATTCATTAATGATGTAAAAAAGAACACCACAACAATTGGGAAGAGCACCATGCAAAACAGGTATATTGGATTAGAACGGATAATACCACATTCGCGAATGGCGATTCTATATATTCTCTTTAATATATTCACGGTTCATCGTAAATTTATTTTATTCCTTAATGATAAGTGACATCCCTGGGCGCAGGCCGTCAAATTTCTTTAAGGGGCGTGCTTTAACCTCGAATGTTTTCAGGTCATATTGTCCGTTAGTCTTTGTAGCTTTCCATACAGCATATGACCCTTCGTCCTTGATGTAATACACTTTCATCTTAAGACTCTTGTTGAATGCAGGAGCGAACGCAGTGAATGTGTCGCCAATCTTCAATCCTTTCAACTGGTCTTCACGCACATTGAATGTGCCCCACATGTCGCTTATTACGGATATACTCATGATTGGTGATCCCATGCCAACTAGTTCGCCAACCTTAGGATATACATCACTGACCTCTCCCTCCATTGTGGCTACCTGTACAGTCTCCTCAAGCAATGAACGCATGACATCTACAGCACTCTTGGCAGCTTGAACCTGTTTGGCAGCAGCCTGTTTCTCTTCTGAACGGGCACCGTTCTTGGCCATGTCATACTGGCTTTTTGCAGCAAGAACCTGAGCTTCACTAGCCTTGTATGCCGCCAATGTCTCATCGCGCTTCTGGGCACTCATCACACCTTCGTTATACAGATTCTGTACGCGCTTGTATGATTTCTGTGCGATGTCACGCGCGGCTATGGCCTGTTGCCACAATTGGTATGCTCCCTGTATCTGTTCCTGGCGTGACCCATTTTCTGCCATGTTGCTTATTGCGGCGGCGGCTCCTTCTGTAGCTTCTGCAGCTCTTTTCTGTGCATTAACTTCTGGCACTTCAAGAATGGCAAGAGTGTCGCCAACATGAACATAATCTCCTTCTTTTACGCGAAGTTCAACGATACGGCCGGGCAGTTTGCAGGATACTCTGTATTCTGTGACGTCTACTTCACCCTGAATCGTTTCAGGTGTTCGTCCCAAAGTGAAAAATCCTATTAATGCTACTGTTATCACTACTGCAATGAATCCTATTATCGCAAGCAGGATGTTGTTATGTTGTGATTTTGCTGACATAATATTAATATTGTAGTGTGCCAAGAGCCTTCTCTAGGTTGACCTGGCTTAATTTAACTTCTATTTCTGCGTCTATCTTTTGTGTTTGTGCCTGCATCCACGCAGTTTGTGCGGCAATAATTTCTGTAGATTGCATTACCCCTTCTTTGAATCCAAGGTTTGCACAACGTAAATTTTCCTCTGCACGTTCGGAATTTTTAATAGCCATGGCAAGATTCTTGTTGGCTTCCTTAACTTTGAAGTTGCTCTGGTTAACTTGCAACTCCACCTTATCACGTGCATCGTTAAGTTCCATTATGGCAATGCTTGTGGCCGCCCGTGTGGCGTTCACTTTGTATCTTCCTTCAAACCATGTCCAAACAGGCACTCTAACCATAATCCCGATATGAAAATATCCGGAGAATTTTCGTTCGAAACCATTCAGAACATTAGGATTTGACATGAAGTATCCGCCGACGGCAGCCACCTGTGGAAGATAAGCTGCTCGAATAAGTTTTGTGTTTTGTTTGCTGATGTCCACTGTGTTTTCCAACATCCGCAATTCTGGTCGATTGTCGAATGCTGTTTGTGGCTGTGCTTTGTCTGTAGTAATTATGTATTCAATGCTTTGTGAGTCTTCGTCAGCAAGGGTTATGGTATCATTCATTGAAATTCCGCATAATTGGCAAAGATACATTTTAGACAAGACTAGTCCGTCATCAACTTGTGTCTTTGCCATCTCCGCTTCGTTTACTTTAACGTCAGTCTTCAGTCCGTCGGCACGTGTAGCCATGCCTTCATTTATCATTTTATAGACGTCGCTATTCAATTTTTGCACCAGTTTGAGGTAATTGTCAGCAAGGGCTTGTTTGTGCTTTAAAGAAACCACCAGCCAATATGCTTGATCTATATCGTATATTGTAGACTGTATTTTGTTTTCTATATTATTGTCTGCCAGATGTTCGCTTATCTCGGCTATCCTGTTAGCTGCGGTTATAGCTCCGCCCATGTAGATTGGCTGTCGGACAATTACAGATGCTACGAAGATGTTACGTGTGTCTGTGCGGAATGCATCGCGCACCTTTTGGCCTGCTTCGTTGAGGGCATTCGTCATTGATGAACCTGCCTTGTTTAAAATGTTACCAAACAATGAGGCTTGTTCAGAAGAGATGATACCTTTCTGGGTCAGGTCTGCTATGATGGGTGTCATGTCACTGTTGATTTTATTGCCTACATTTGAACCGAAGTTACCGAGTGCAGTCTTTTGGTCATCGTCCAGTATAGACACTTCCCTGCTAGTGAACTGGTATGCGCCAGATGCATCAACTTTAGGAAGGTATTTGGTCCGTAATGCCTTGTGGGTATTTCTGGCCACTTCCTTGTTCAGTTTTGAGATGTTTAGCTGTTTGTTGTTGCGTAGAGCCATTGCTCGACAACTGTCAAGTGTGAGCACCCGCTGCGCTTCAACCGATACTATCGCACCTAGAAGCATGAAAATAATTAATATCTTCTTCATTATTTAAATGTAAAACTCTTTGAACCAATCATATTCCCATCGGCAAAGATACTTACGTTATATGTTCCTCCCACTAATGCTTGTGAAACGTTCCAATACATTGTGACTGGAGTTTCCTGCCCGCCATATTCCAAGCTCTTCTTCATGGAGCATTCCAGAGTTCTGTTTTCGTAGGTGAATGAACCGTCACCTCCCAATAAACCACCTGTAGGCGATGTGATGCGTACATAAATGTTTCTAACGCCACTGGTAGCTGTCACATTCTTGGCTAGCGCGAAGTTTAGCTGCATCATCTTGCATTTGCGCATGTCATCATCAGCTTTTCCTCTCTTGTTCTTTGCAATCAGATTTAAGCCAATCGCATCCAATTGCGCGGCAATCGCAACTTTTTCGGATAGTGAAGCCTTTTCTGTGCTCAATCCCACAATCTGTCGTGTAGCCTCTTCGTATTGGCCTTTTACACGAGTGTTCTCAACTGTAAGGTTTTGGTTGAGGCGATTAAGTGAATCTATTTCCAATACATAACTTCTAAGCACGGTACGCACTGTCGCGAGTTCTTTTTTCAGACGTGTAATCTCGCGGGCGTCAGTACTCTTCACATTCTTCAACTCCTTCAACAGTCGTTGTGTCTTCTCCTGCTCTGCTGTGAGCTGTGCCACAATGGAGTCGTTGTTTATCTGGGTTTTCATCTCGCTATACTGGTCGGCGAACTGTTGGTATTCATTTTCCATTTCTTTCTTGTCCATTTCGGCCAGTTCCTGCATTTCCTTATTCTGTTGCTTCTGCTTGTCGAGACTCATCATGAGGTATACAACACCTCCGATGAGCAGTAGTGTTACTATAATTAACGGGATTAAGACTTTCTTATTCATATTTGTAATTGCGTCACATTAAAATCTCTGCAAATTTAGAGCTTTTATCTTAAAGTGCAAAACAAAAACATAATTCAAATCTATAATAAATTAATTTTTATCATTTTTACGGAAAAAAAGAACAAATTTAAATTATATTATATATATTTGCCGAATGAATTAATATTATGGATTATGGAGAAAGATAATTTTCTTTATAGAATCTTTGATTTGTATTACGATGGTTTCAGGCACATGACGTTAGGCAAAACGTTATGGACTATAATAATAATCAAAATATTGATAATATTCGTGATATTGAAGATGTTCTTTTTCCCGGATTTTCTTAAACAGAAAACCCATTCAGGTGGTGAGGCTGACTATATTATCAATGAACTTGTAGAACGATCAAAATAAAAATATTTTGCATTTTTAATTTAAAACCTGAATAATATGATTAACCAATTATTAGACATTACCGCAGGGACGATAGACTGGTCGAGAGCTCAATTCGCGCTCACGGCAATCTATCATTGGCTATTTGTCCCATTGACATTGGGATTGGCTGTGATAATGGGTGTTGTAGAGACATGTTATTATCGCACTAGGAAACGATTTTGGAAAGATGCTGCACGTTTTTGGCAGAAACTCTTTGGTATTAACTTTGCCATGGGGGTTGCTACTGGTCTTATACTCGAATTTGAGTTTGGCACCAATTGGAGCAATTATTCGTGGTTCGTAGGTGACATCTTTGGTGCCCCACTTGCCATCGAGGGTATCATCGCCTTTTTCATGGAGGCAACGTTTGTGGCAGTCATGTTTTTCGGATGGAAGAAAGTGTCTGTCGGTTTCCATCTCGCCTCCACTTGGCTTACGGGTTTGGGTGCAACAATATCTGCATGGTGGATATTGGTGGCTAATTCATGGATGCAATATCCTGTGGGTTGTAAATTTAATCCTGATACTGTGCGCAATGAAATGGTGTCGTTTGCTGATGTGGCATTGTCTCCATTTGCTATTGACAAGTTTTTCCATACTGTGACATCTGCATGGGTAATAGGTGCAATCTTTACAGTTGCTGTCAGCGCTTATTATTTGTTGAGAAACCGCGAACGTAAATTGGCTATTGAGAGTATTAAAATTGGTGCAATAGTCGGTTTGACGTCATCTTTGCTGGCTGCATTAACTGGGGATAATTCTGCATATTTAGTATCAAAAGTTCAGCCTATGAAACTTGCCGCAATGGAAGCTCTTTATAATGGAGGTACCGACCAAAGTCTCACTGTTGTGGCATGTGTTAATCCCTTTGTTCAGCCAGATTATGTAAATCAGCAAAAGGCCCCCTTGCGTATTGGCATACCTAATGTTTTGTCTCTCCTAGCTACACGCAGTTTTCACGGATATGTGCCTGGGGTCAACAATATTATTAATGGTTATACGCTACCGGATGGAAGCAAAGAACCATCTTTTGCTGATAAAATAGCAAGTGGCAAAAAAGCCATTGTCGCCCTGGCCAATTATCGTCAGGCTCAGAAATACAAGAATGAGGCCGAGGCAAAGGCTTCTCTTGGTGTGTTGCGTGCCAATATGAAATACTTTGGTTATGGTTATGTGAAATCCACAGATCAATTAGTTCCTTTTATACCAGTTTGTTTCTGGTCATTCCGGATTATGGTCGGATTGGGTTTCTTGTTCATTTTGTTCTTTGCCGTTGTGCTTTATTTCGTCTACCGTAAGGATATTGCCAAGCTCAGGTGGCTGCTGATTTGTGCTATTGTCATTTTACCTTTAGGGTATATTGCCAGTGAGTCGGGATGGATAGTGGCAGAGATGGGACGCCAGCCGTGGACCATACAGGATATGCTGCCCACATGGGCTGCAATTTCTGATTTGCAGGCTGGGTCTGTAATATTGACGTTCTTTATTTTCCTTGTTCTTTTCACTACCATGCTGGTTGTAGAAATCAACATTTTGTGTAAGCAAATCAAGAAAGGACCAGAACACTCGGATAATTCTCAATTTACAATTCACAATTCATAATTGGGTTAAATCCATTACTGGGTTGTTATTTGATATTGGGTTATAGTAAACAGATGTAATACAATTGTGCATTATGCATCGTGCATTGCGCATTAAAAAAGACGATTATGACATACACATTTTTGCAACAATATTGGTGGTTCCTGGTTTCGCTACTTGGGGCACTGTTGGTTTTCCTAATGTTTGTTCAGGGTGCCAATTCGCTTATTTTCAATCTGGGTCGCAATCCTGAAGAGCGCCGCATGCTGATCAATTCCACTGGTCGTAAGTGGGAGTTAACGTTTACCACTCTTGTTACTTTTGGCGGGGCGTTCTTCGCCTCTTTCCCATTGTTTTACAGCACCAGTTTCGGTGGTGCATATTGGCTGTGGATGATTATTCTGCTTTCATTTGTGCTGCAGGCCGTGAGCTATGAATTTCAGAACAAACTTGGCAATCTTCTGGGCACAAAAACATTCCAATGGTTTCTGGTAATCAATGGTGTACTTGGTCCATTGCTTCTTGGCGGTGCTGTTGCCACATTTTTTGACGGTTCAAATTTTGTTGTAGACAAGATGAATCTCACCAATGGCATACAGCCGGTGATAAGTCATTGGGCAAATGCAAGCAATGGTTTGGATGCGTTGCTCGACCCGTGGAATCTTGTATTTGGGTTGGCTGTGCTTTTCCTTGCCCGTATTCTGGGAATACTCTACATAATAAATAATGTTAATGATGAAAACATACGAAGAAGGGGCAGTGCGCAGTTGATAGGAAATTCAGCTGTTTTTCTGGTGTTGTTTCTCGCGTTTTTTTTCAACACTCTTTTGATGCATGGTTATGCTTATGACCAAGCAACGGGGGTTATTTTCACGGTTCCGATGAAATACTTCAATAATTTCATTGAGATGTGGTATCTCGCCATAATATTTGTCATAGGTGTGGTATTTCTTTTATATGGCATTATCCGTACAGTACTAAGCAAGGTCTATATTCGTGGTATTTGGCCTGCGGGGATTGGTGTGGTGTTGGTGGTGCTAGCTTTGTTGCTTTGTACCGGTTGGAACAATACCGCATATTATCCATCGAATGCAGACTTGCAGAGTTCGCTTACCATTGCCAATAGCTGTAGCAGTGAGTTCACGCTTCGTACAATGGCTATTGTGAGCATCTTCATTCCATTCGTTTTGGCATATATTGTTTATGCGTGGTATTTGATAGATAAGAAGAAGATTGACAAAGACGAAATTGCTAACGATGATGCATATTAAAAATGAAATAATCAAATAATGAAAAAACATTTGTTATTGGCATTGCTCCTAGCATTGCAGACATCACTCATGGCGCAGACAGATACTCTTCGCCATGAGGTGCTTTTAGAGACATCTATGGGGAATATCCGTGTGGCACTTTACAATGAAACACCTCGTCATCGTGACAATTTTCTCAAACTTGTTCGTTCTGGCTATTATGATGGCAATCTCTTCCATCGTGTAATAAACAACTTTATGATTCAGAGTGGTGACAGTACTACTCGCCATTGCAAGCCGGGTGCAGAAGTGGGAATGTATTCACCTGATTACACCATTCCCGCCGAGATAGTATTCCCCAAATATTTTCATAAGCGTGGCGCACTCGCTGCAGCGCGAGAGGGTGATGATGTCAATCCAGAACACGCTTCATCAGCCAGCCAGTTCTATTTAGTTTACGGCCGTCGTTTCAGTGAGGATATGCTGGACGATGTCCAAGCACGTCTCGACAAGGCAACGGGTGGCAAGGTTGTGCTTACCCCGGAACTGCGCGAAGCGTATTTTAAAATTGGAGGATCTCCCCACCTTGACGGGCAGTATACCGTTTTTGGTGAAATTGTGGATGGATTGGATGTGGTTAGGCAAATCCAAATGGTTGATACGGATGAAAGGGATTTTCCGTTAGTGGATGTAAGAATAATAAAGGCGTCAGTCACAAAATGATGTCGCATATAATTAATTGTTGGTGATATTGTAAAAAAATGCGCCGAATTTTAACACTTCAGAGTTGGATAATCTAGAAATTTAAATGCAGAAAAATAACTTTTTTTGCCTAAAAAAAACTTCTGAAATGTTGTTAACGTCTTCTTGGATGTCGACTAGATGCATATTGAGGTGCGTTTTGATGCTTGTTGCGTGGCATTATGCATCAAATAGAAAAGCAATTATAGCCTATATTGTTGCAAAAAGAGTGTATTTTGCTAAGTATAAAGATGATAAAATATATGATAAATAGCTTAATATGCTGATAATCAATTTGTTTGTAAAAGTGCACTAAAATTGTGTTTTTGCGATCGATTGATGGCTCCGTGACTGATAAATGTTAAAATTGCGCTTTATATTAAATATTTTTCCGAATCTTAATCAGATATGTCTGTTGTTAAGTAACGGAATTAAAGAGATTTTGCAGTATATATTATTCATTTCACCGATAATTTGCATATTGTTTACCGAAATACTATTGCCGAAAGTCCATTAATGTATTAACTTTGCAAGTGAAATAAAACGATAAACGATGCATCTTTCATGCATTGTCATTATTAAAAAGTATTATATATGGAAAGAATTTCATTAAGAAGGCTCTGCTTGGGCTTAACCGTGATTGCTATTGGTGTGGTTTATCTTCTTTTAAATGTAGGTATACTACCGATGGAATTTAAACCAATTCTCATATCATGGAAAATGTTGCTAATAGTAATAGGTGTGGCGCAATTGTATAGCCGACATTTTATTGGCGGTATCATTTGTGTGGTAATAGGTGTGATATTCATGATGCCAGACTTGTCTGTCATTATAGGATTCTCCTATTCCGCAGCAATGTTGCATAATATCGGTTGGCCATCGCTACTAATCATCCTAGGTATAATGCTCGTTTTTAGACGTGGACGCAAAATTAATCATGGATGTGAAAGTGCAGGCGTTGGGCATTGTATGCATAGTACCCGTAAGCATAGAGCTGATGGTGGTATCGATTACAATGTGATAATGAATGGTATTGATGAGATATTTCTAGAACCAGTCTTTCGGGGCGGTGAAATCAATAGCATTATGGGTGGGGTGAAGTTGGACTTACGCCGCACATCGCTGCCCGAAGGCACAACTACTATTGAAATTGATTCAATCTGTGGCGGTGTTGACTTGCTGGTGCCTAGTGATTGGTATGTGGAGGTTTTCAGCGATTGTTTCTTGGGTGGCTTTTCAGACAAGCGTTGTGGAAATGGCTTTTATTCGGACCGCAAACTCGTGGTTAGAGCGCACTTCATTATGGGAGGAGGCGAAATCAGATGATCCGCAATCCGATATTATACGATTATTATGTAAGGCGAAACCACATATTACTCAATTTAGTGGCAGGTCTTGCTTATGCTTTCGCATTCGGATTATCATCTGGTCTGCCATTCCATGTTATATTTGCTGATGCTGCCGCATGTGCCATTCTGCTGTATATAGAAGCGGTGTTGATATGGAGTGTCTATACGTTCAGCAGGTTTGAATCTCTCGATACCATTCTATCCATTTCTATAAATGTGGTCTACTGTGTGATTGGTGTTGTCTTCTTTTCTGGTGTGGAATTGTTGGTTGTGACTCTCGTCTATCCCGATTATCTTTACGCTTTCATGTCATTGCTGATGCCAAGAGTTTTTTGTCAAGTCACTATTTACAGTGCTTTCAGGTGGTACTATCTGTGTAATAAGCCAGATGAAGCGGAAGAGATGCCTCAATGTGATACAAGCCAGAACGACAGTCCGGATGGTAACAGTGATGGGCACGAAATAATTGAACGTATCACCGTAAGGGTGGGACAGAAGATAAAGGTTATACCCGTTGCTGAAATAATCTATCTCAAAGCAGAAGATGATTATGTGTCGGTAGTTACTGCTGACGGTCATTGGCTCAAAAGTGAGACAATGAAAGAGTATGAGACAATTTTGCCACATGACATGTTCGTGCGTGTCCACCGATCATACATCGTTAATATCAGCAAAATATCGAAGATAGAGCGCTATGGTCAGCGTCAGCAGTTGCAATTGACATGTGGTGATACCATTCGTATCAGTGTTACGGGGTATAAAGTGTTACGGGAAAGATTGAATTTATGAATCTTCAAAATAGCAAGATTGGAAAAGTGTTATTCTATAAATGCTTATATATTTGCAGTTGAATAAATTAACAGTTAATATTTGCAATATGGGAAAAGAAAATCGAAATACCGGTAATATTAAAAAGAAGAGCATTAAATTGGCAGATGTTGATGTATCATCTCTTATTGGGGAATATGTGTTCTTTAATTTCTGGTGGTTTACGTGATTAGAATATATTTTATTGATGATTAATCTTATCAAAATAATATTGAATTTGAATTATGGAAAAGGAAATCAAGGTTGAAAAAGAGTTGATATCGTATTGCGGACTCTATTGTGGTGCATGCGGAAAGTATCTTCACGGCAAATGTCCTGGATGTCGCGGTAATGAGAAGGCATCCTGGTGTAAAATTCGTAAATGCGGTATTGAGCATGGTTATCACACATGCGCCGATTGTCAAATGAATGTCGTTGATTGCAAGACATATAGCAACTTTATGGGCAAGCTGTTCGGGTTTATATTCCGCTCGGACCGTAAGGCATGTATATATCGCATCAAAGATATAGGCGAAGACGCTTTTGCAAAGGAAATGAGTGAGAAGAGGGCTGTGACAATAAAAAAGTAACAAGTTCTTATTTGGATCTGTCTATACATTCAAAGAGAATAATACACAA
>OBMA010000809.1_pt1 | contig 19028 bp, 17 predicted proteins | sample 1539141 | NCBI WGS metagenome assembly OBMA01 (sample SAMEA3991484, study PRJEB22521) | metagenome | biome: anthropogenic terrestrial biome; feature: sewage plant; material: raw primary sludge | place: Sweden | collected 2012-09-26 | reverse complement strand
CAAACATCTGAGGGCGGTGAGTTTATCCACCTGCTGCGCCGCCGTTAAAGCCGTCCGCCTGCTGCTGGGTTGTGTATGCGGCCCAGCAGCAGGCAGTGGATAGCTTGCCAAGCTATAGGCAAAAAAAGCCCAAAAAAAAGCCCAGTGAGGTACTGGGCTTGAAGGGATCCAGAAACAGTGTTTCAAGAGGATCCAAGGAGACAACCGAAAACTTGCATGTGCAATGCAACAGGGGGGATTATAGGGTAAACCCTTTTGGGTGTTATTACCCCCCTTTTTTAAGGGATTAAGCCTTGCCTTTAGGGGCAGCGGTGGTGGCCGTGGTCACGGCCTTGATATTGGCTTCGGCCATATCGGAGGCTTGCTTGACGGCTTTTTGTACCGACTCAAAAGCGTTGTTGGCAGCAGAGACAGCGCTCTTCATCATGGCCACGGCGGTTTCAGAACCGGCAGGCGCATTTTTGGCGGTAGCTTCGATCAAGCCGTTGAAGCTTTGCTGGTACTGGCCGGCTTTGTCTTCCAAGGCTTTTTGCAGTTCGGTGCTGGTGCTGCTGGCAATGTTGAAAATATGCCGGTTGTAAGCAGCGGCTTTTTCAGCCAAAGGTTGGAAGAAAGCGGTTTGCAGGTTTACCAAGTCTTGGACGTCTTTGGCGGCGGCCAAGGCTTGGCTGTGGGCTGCGGCTTCAGTCAGGGCAGCACGCGAAGCGTTAACGTTCAGCTCGATCAGCTTTTCCACGCCTTCAAAGGCTTTGGTGGTCAGGCCGAAAATAGTGTCGATGTTGGCTTTGTGGGCGCTCAGGATTTGTTCGGGGGTCAGTGCCATGGTGATTTCCTTTAAAAAAAGAGAAGGGACAAGGGTGCTGCATGTCATGGAACACTTATGTTGCAGTGCAGCATGAAGCGTATTGTAATCGGCTGTGGCTGATATGCAAGTGTTTTTTGTTGCAGTGCAGCAAAAAAAATCTTGCAAGTTGCGATGCGATGCGGATGTCGCTGCAAAAGAGGGCAAATTTTTAAAAAACAAGAGCGCAATACCTTTGTGCGCCTTAGGTTTTCTCCTAATTTTCACTCTCCAACCCCTGAACATGTTCTGAAAAACCGTACACTTGTAAAATTTTTTTGCGTTGGCCAGATGGCAGGTGTAGGCGAGCACTGCTTGAACGACCAAAAAAACCTTTAACGCCAAAATAAGGAGCAATGTTTTGTTGAAAAAAACACAGTGGTTAGCACTTTTGATGGGGTTGTTTTTCCTGCCTGGCGTTGCCAGTGCAGCTGACATTGATGGGGCCAGCCTGTCGTTGGCTTGGGGGGTGCCGTTTGCTGGGGTGCTGCTGTCGATTGCGGTGATGCCCTTGGTTGTGCCCAATGTCTGGCACCACCATTTTGGCAAGATCACTACGGGCTGGGCGTTGGCTTTTTTGCTACCGTTTGCTTTTTATTTTGGCATACACGCTGCATGGGTAAATTTTATACATGCTTTATTGGCTGAATATATGCCGTTTGTCATTTTGCTGACGGCTTTGTATGTAGTGGCTGGTGGCATTTATATCCGAGGAAGTTTGCGTGGCACGCCGGTACTCAATACGGCAATTTTAGCCATTGGTGCGGTGCTGGCCAGTTTTATGGGAACCACCGGGGCTTCGATGCTGTTGATTCGTCCGATTATTCGGGCCAATGCGCAACGCTCTAGCATGACCCACGTGGTTGTATTTTTTATTTTTATTGTTTCTAACGCAGGTGGTTCTTTAACGCCCTTGGGTGATCCACCATTGTTTTTGGGGTTTTTGAAGGGTGTGCCGTTTACTTGGACTTTTCAGCATATTTGGCCAGACACTTTATTTTTAGTGGTTGTTTTGCTGGGTTTGTTTTTCGTGTGGGACACCTGGGCATACCGCCGCGAACCCGCCCAGCCGGCCAAGGTGGAGGCTGCTGAGCATGAGCGCTTGGGGTTTGATGGGAAATTCAACTTCGTTCTCTTGGCGGCTGTGGTGGCCCTTGTCTTGATGAGCGGCATTTGGCAAAGCCCGGTGGTGTTTGACATTGCAGGCACCGAAGTGGGGTTGCCCGGCTTGCTGCGTGACTTGGGTTTGGTGGTGGTTGCGGTGATCTCGCTGGCAACGACTTCGCACCGGGTGCATACGGCCAATCAGTTTGGCTGGGATCCGATGTTTGAGGTGGCCAAGCTGTTTGCGGGGATTTTCCTCACCATTATTCCTGTCATCGCCATGCTCAAAGCGGGCACAGAAGGGCCATTTGGCCCCATCGTGCGGGCAGTGACCAATCCTGATGGTTCGCCAAATCCAGCGATGTATTTCTGGGCCACCGGTGTTTTGTCGTCCTTTTTGGATAATGCGCCGACCTATTTGGTGTTCTTTAATACCGCTGGCGGCGATGTGCTGCAGCTCACCACAGAAATGGCAACGACCTTGGCAGCAATTTCTGCAGGGGCGGTATTTATGGGGGCGAATACTTATATTGGTAATGCGCCGAATATGATGGTGAAAGCCATTGCGGAAGACCGTGGTGTGCGCATGCCCAGCTTCTTTGGTTACATGCTGTGGTCGGTGGGTATTTTGATTCCATTGTTTGTCGTAATGACATTTATGTTTTTTTAATGAGTAAAAGGTTGGCTTGATGTCCCGTCCCCATATTTTGATTGCCCGTGCCATTGCCCCGCAGGTGGTGGATTTTTTACGCCAATCGTGTGAGGTGCAGGACAACCAAGCCGATATTCACTGGAGCCAAGAAGCGCTGATCGCCCAATTGCAAGGGAAAGATGGCCTTTTGGCTACCGGTATTCAGCCAGTGGATGCTGCTTTGCTGGCGGCCTGCCCCCAGCTCAAGGCGGTGGCCAATATGACCGTGGGCTATAACAATTTTGATGTGGCCGCGCTGACTGCTGCGGGGGTGCAAGCCAGCAATACCCCGGATGTGCTGACCGAGACCACCGCCGACTTTGGCTTTGCCCTGCTGATGGCCACGGCCCGGCGGATTACGGAAGGCGAGCATTTTCTGCGGGCTGGCAAGTGGCAAGAGTGGCAATACCACATGCTGCTGGGCACGGAGGTGCATGGCAGCACCTTGGGCATCTTGGGGATGGGGCGCATTGGCCAGGCCATTGCGCGGCGGGCGGCCAAAGGGTTTGGGATGCGGGTGCTGTACCACAACCGCTCGCGCCTGTCTGAGGCGCTGGAGGCCGATTGCCAAGCCCAGTATGTGGACAAGGAAAGTTTGCTGCGCCAGGCCGATCACTTGGTGCTGGTGCTGCCATTGACTCCCGAGAATTACCACACGATTGGCGCTGCCGAGCTGGCGCTGATGCGCCCCAGTGCCACCTTGATCAATATTGCGCGTGGCGGCATTGTGGATGAAGTGGCGTTGGTGCAGGCGTTGCAAACCGGTCGCCTTGCGGCCGCTGGCTTGGATGTGTTTGAGGGTGAGCCCCAGATTTACCCCGGCTTGCTGCAGCTGCCCAATGTGGTGCTGACCCCGCACATTGCCAGCGCCACGGCGGCCACCCGCTTAAAAATGTGCCAACTGGCCGCCGATAACCTGCTGGCGGTTTTACAGGGCAAGCCCGCTTTGACCCCAGTGAATACCCCCGATCCTGCCGCCCAGGCACAGCGCTTTGCTTATAAAAAATAATAGCTTTAAGCGCTTTTTAAATAAGGCTTTCAAGGTTAAAAAGCCTCAAAACACTTGATTGAACAGCGGTAGAAGCTCTCTTTATGAATTGGTTGGACATGGTGGTGGTGGGCGCTTTGGCCCTGGTGGTGGTTTTGCAGTGCGTGCAGTTGTGGCGCAGCCGGGCCACCCCCTGGACCGAGCTGGAACATATTTTGCTGCGCCAAGAAGGGCAGGCCCAGGCCTTGGCCCAGCAATTGCAAGCGGTGGTGCACACCTTGGGCCAGAACCAGCAATTGCATGCCGATGGCTTGCGGCAATTGGTCGAAGCCCATTTGGCCCAGGCTTTGCAAGAGGCCCGTGCCAGCCGCCAAGAGCTGCAGCAGCATCTGGCCACGGTGCAGCAAGCCCTGGCCGAGCAGGCGCATCGGCACCGCAGCAGCAGCGAGCAACAGGCCGATCAGTTGCGCACCAGTTTGCATGAGCGCCTGAGTGCGATTCAAAAAGACAATGCCAGCCAGCTGGAGGCGCTGCGCCGCACGGTGGAAGAGCAGCTGCACCGCCACCAGCACAGCAGCGAGCAGCAGGCCGAGCAGCTGCGCACCACCTTGAACGAGCGCCTGGGCGCGATTCAAAAAGACAACGCCACCCAGCTGGAGGGCCTGCGCCGCACCGTGGATGAGCAGCTGCACCGCCACCAGCACAGCGGCGAGCAGCAGGCCGAGCAATTGCGCATCACCTTGAATGAACGCTTGGCCGCCATTCAGCAAGACAACGCCGCCAAGCTTGAAGACATGCGCCGCACGGTCGATGAGCAATTGCACGCCACGCTGGAGCAGCGCCTGGGGGCCTCGTTTGCCCTGGTCAGCGACCGCCTCGAACAGGTGCATAAGGGGCTGGGCGAGATGCAAACCCTGGCCGCCAGTGTGGGCGACCTCAAGCGCGTGATGACCAATGTGAAAACGCGCGGCACCTGGGGCGAGGCGCAACTGGGGGCGATTTTGGACAGTGTGCTCACCCCGGAGCAGTATGGGCGCAATGTGAAAACCGTTCCGGACAGCAATGAGCTGGTTGAATTTGCCATCCGCCTGCCCGGCCAAGGTGAGCAGCCGGTGTGGTTGCCCATTGATGCCAAATACCCGGTGGAAGACTACCAGCGCCTGCAAGATGCCTGGGAGCAGGGCGACCGTCTGGCCATTCAGGCGGCTGCGCAGGCGCTGGAAAGCTCGGTGCGGGCCGAGGCCAAAAAAATCGCCAGCAAATACCTCGCGCCCCCGCACACCACCGACTTTGCCTTGATGTACCTGCCCAGCGAAAGCTTGTTTGCCGAAGTGCTGCGCCGCCCCGGCCTGGTCGAAGCCTTGCAGCAGCAATACCGGGTGGTGGTCACCGGCCCAGCCAACTTGGCGGCCATGCTCAATAGCCTGCAAATGGGCTTTCGCACCTTGGCGATTGAAGAGCGTTCGGCCCAGGTCTGGGTGGTGCTGGGGCAGGTGAAAACCGAATTCACCAAGTTTGGTGCGGTGGTGGAGGCTACGCGCAAGTCGCTGGATGCGGCTGCGAAAAAGTTTGAGCAAGTCGATGTGCGCACCCGCGCCATTCAGCGCAGCTTAAAGGGCGTGCAAAGCTTGCCCAGCCCTGAGCAGGGCAGTGATGCGGCGGCTTTGCGCTTGGAGCTTGGCGCGCAGGGGCATCAGGACGAGGAGGCCTGAGGTGTCCACCCTGGCGCGTGACCTGCCCCGGCTGATTGCGGCACAAATCTCCATCCACGCCGGCATGACCGGGCTGCGCATGGCCACGCCCTTGCTGGCCTTGTCACAAGGCCATAGCCCCGCAGCGGTGGGGGTGTTGTTGGCGCTGTTTGCCTTGACCCAGGTTTTTTTGGCCTTGCCCGCTGGCAGCTATGCCGATCGCCATGGGCTGCGCCGCCCGGTGGCCTTGAGTGTGGGCGTGGCCACGGTGGGCACAGGCTTGGCCGTGCTGTGGCCGATTTTTCCGGTGTTGTGCCTGGCCGCCTTGTGTACCGGCGGGGCAGCGGGCACGGCCTTGATTGCCCTGCAGCGCCATGTGGGGCGCAGTGCGCACGATCAGGTGCAGCTGCGCAAAGTGTTCAGCTGGTTGGCCTTGGGGCCGGCAATTTCTAATTTTCTGGGGCCCTTTGCGGCAGGGTTGCTGATTGACCATGCCGGTGGACAAGCGGGCAGTGAGCTTGGCTTTCGGGCGGCGTTTTTATTGCTGGCGCTGCTGCCATTGGCAGCGTGGTTTTTTCTGCGCAGCGTGAAGGACTTGCCGCCGGTTGCCACCCCTGCAGGCCCGACCCCGGCCGCGTGGGATTTGTTGCAAGACCAAAGCTTTCGCCGCCTGTTGCTGATGAACTGGGCGCTGTCCTCGTGCTGGGATGTGCATACTTTTGTTGTCCCCATCCTTGGGCATGAGCGTGGGCTGTCGGCCTCGGTGATTGGCAGCATCTTGGGCGGTTTTGCCATTGCCGCCATGGTCGTGCGGCTGGTGTTGCCGCTGCTGGCCAAGCATTTGCGCGAGTGGCTGGTGGTGTGGTGCGCCATGCTGGGCGCTTGCCTGCTGTTTATGCTGTACCCGCTGATGCCCGGCCCGTGGAGCATGGCCGCGTGCTCGGTGTTGCTGGGCCTGGTGCTGGGGTCGGTGCAGCCGATGGTGATGAGCATGCTGCACCAAATCACCCCCGAGGCACGCCATGGCCAGGCCTTGGGCTTGCGCATGATGGCGATCAATGCCTCGAGCGTGATGATGCCGATGATGTTTGGCAGCCTGGGGGCGGTGCTGGGGGTGTCGGCCCTGTTTTGGGGGGTGGGGGCCATGGTGGGGGTCGCATCACGCCTGCCCTGGCTGCTGGGGCGTGATACGTTTGCAGACCGGTAGCGCTCAGTCTTTGAGCTGGTAGAAGTCTTTGAAAATTTGCCAGGCTTCTTCGGGGGTGTCGGCGTATTGGAACAGTGTTAAATCTTCAGGGCTGATGACCCCTTCTTCGACGAGCAGTTCAAAGTTAAACAAGCGCTTCCAAAATTTGGAGTCGTACAGCACGATGGGGACGGGTTTGATCTTGGTGGTTTGCACCAGGGTGAGCACTTCAAACAACTCATCCATGGTGCCAAACCCGCCGGGGAATGCCACCAGCGCCTTGGCCCGCATCAAAAAGTGCATTTTGCGCAGGGCAAAGTAGTGGAATTTGAAGCTCAGGCCCGGGCTGATGTAGGGGTTGCCGTGCTGCTCGTGGGGCAGCAGGATATTGAGCCCGATGGTTGGGGCTCCGGCATCGTAAGCGCCCCGGTTGGCCGCTTCCATGATGCCTGGGCCACCGCCAGTGCAGACGTACACGCGTTGATTGGTGGGGTGGTGTTTGCTGTACTGGGCAACCAAGTAGGCAAAGCGACGGGCGGCCTCGTAACGCTGGGCATTGCGCATGTCGCGCTCAGCCAGGGCCAGGGCTTGGGCATCGCCACTGGCCTGGGCTTGCTGCAACGCTTGGGTGGCCGCCTCTAAATCTACGAAGCGGGCACTGCCATACACCACAACCGTGTGCTCAATGCCCATGGCCTGCTGGTCCAAATCGGGTTTGAGCAGTTCCAGCTGAAAACGAATGCCCCGGGTTTCACGGCGCGCCATGAATTCTGGATCGGCAAAGGCCAGGCGGTAGGAGTCGGGCTCGGTGGGGTCGGCGGTGCTCAGATCACGGGTAGCGTTGGGGCCTTCCAAGGGGGCTAAATCTTCTAATAAGGAGCGTTCGTAGAGTGCAGGAGTCATTTTTTTTAATCCTTTTGAGGCATTTGCCCTTGTTGAGCAAGCGTTAGCAGCTATGCTTAATTTTAGACTGCAGATCCGCTGAACTTTGCCAACCACGCTTGCGCACAGTACCAGCCGGCAGCCGTTAAAGTGATGGAGGCCAATAGATGGGCGGCCGTCCACAGCAGGCCCACCATCCAACGCCCGGTATGGAGCAGATGAAACACTTCGGCGCTATAGCTGGAAAAAGTGGTCAGTGCCCCTAAAAACCCAGTAATAAAAAATAAGCGCCAAACCGGATCAAGCTGCGGAAACGCTTCTAGGCAGGCAATGGCCAGGCCGATCAAATAACCGCCAATGGCATTGGCCCACAGTGTTCCCCAAGGCAGCTGCCCGGGGGCACTGAGCCACAGGCCCAGGTGCCAACGCGCCAAGGCACCGATTGAGGCCCCGGCACAAATGGCGATCACTTGCAGCATTTAAGACAACTTTGCCGGGGGCGGTGGTGGTGTACGCGCCAGGCTGGTGCTGCTGATGCTGGGTGGCACGGCACGGTGGGCACGGCGATCACGAAACAGGGCGGCCCGCATCAAGAAAATGGTTGAAATGGGCACGGTGACAGCCACAAAAACCGCAATTAATAAGGTGGCAAAAGTCGGCCCTGTATCGGAGGCTAAATAAAACGCTGTGCTGGCCCACATGATGAGCCAGCAGCCCATGGTGGCAATGATGGCAGGGGCGTGAACGCGCTCGTAATAGGTTTTCAGCCGCAGCAAACCCCAGGAGCCAAGCAGGGCCACGGCGGCACCGAGCAAGGCGAAAATAGCAATCAGCCACTGCAGCCAGAGCGGAAAATCGGTGGCGCTCATTCAATCACCTCGCCACGCAGCAAAAATTTGGCCATGGCTGTGGTGCCTACGCAGCTAAATAGGGCGATGAGCAAGGCGGTTTCAAAGTACACATCCGAGGCGTAATGCATGGCCAGCACCAGCACCAGCAGCATGCCGTTTAAGTACATGCAATCGAGCGCCAGTACGCGGTCTTGTGCTGTGGGGCCATGCAGCATGCGCAGCAAGGTGAGCACCATTGCCAGCGCCAGCAGCAAGATGGCTGCTGGCAGTGCCCAAGTCAGTGGGGCAGAGAGGGCAGCGGTCATTCAAAAATCTCCATCAATGGGCGTTCGTAAGCACTTTTCACGTGCGCGGCAATTTTGGCGGCATCGTCCACTTCCAGCACATGCAGCATCAACATGCTGCGATCGCGCGAGATTTCGGCCCAGGCGGTCCCTGGGGTAATGCACACAATCATTGCCAAGACGGCCAGGCCATTGGGGTCGCGCAAATCCAGGGGAATCAGCACAAAATCTGCCGGATGGCGGCGGTAGCGTGGGAAGAGTAAAAACCGCACAACATGGAAATTGGACATCGACGTGTCGTAAACCACTTGCAGGGCCAGCCGCAAGATGGTGCCTGGGCGGCGTACACGCACCGGCAAAGGCCGCAGGCCGCGTGTCAGCAGCGGAATGGCCCAGCCCAGCAGCGCCCCCAGTGTGATGTGCCCAACGCTGGTGCTGTGATTGAGCAACAGCCACAGCCCAAACAACGCCAGCGAGAGCAAGGGCGCAGGCAGAAAGCGTTTTCTCATGGGGCTTTCTCCTCGGGGCTTGTAGCGCCCGGGTTGGGGATGGGCCGCGCCTGCAGCACTGCATCAATATAGCCCTGGGGATTGTGCAAATCGGCGGCGGTGCTGCTGGTGTAGTGCAGGGCGCTGGGGGCATGAATGGTGAGCGCCAACACCAAGGCGGTTAAGGCGGCAATGGCCAGGCCCTCAGTCAGCCGAATCTCAGGGGCAGCGCGCTCATGGGCGGCCCAAAAATGGCGAATCCCAGCACGGGTGAGGGCAATCAATGCCAAAAGCCCTGTCCCGATGAGCAGGGCAAAAAAGATCCAGGTGCTGGCAGTGGGCAGCAGCAGCGGGCTGCCCACGGCCGAGGTCAGTGGCAGCAAGGCGGTGAGCATGGCCAATTTCCCCAAAAACCCCGACAGTGGCGGCAGGCCCGCGACCACCAAGGTGCACAGTAAAAACGCCAGGCCTAAAAACGCTGCGGCAGCCGGAATGGGGCGGCCAATCAGGGCCTGCTCTTCATCGTCCAAATTCATGTGGTCGGTGACCAGCAATTCGTGGCTGAGGAAGGGCGCTTCCTCATCATCCAGATCAATTTGGCTGGTGCCGTGGGTGCGCCAGCGGTCAATGGCATCGGCCAGTAAAAACAAAATGGCCACGGCCAAGGTGGAGCTGGGCAGGTAATACAACAGGCCCGCCAGCAGCGCCGGTTCACCAAATCCGGTGGCGGCCAGCAAGGTGCCCGAGGAGGTGATGGCAGCATATCCGGCCAAATAGGTCAGGCGCGTGGCGGCCAGCATGCCGATGGCCCCGACCAGCATGGTGACCATGCCCCCCACCATCAGCCATTGCCCACCAAATAACGCCGAGGCTCCAGCGCTGCTGGAGAACATCAGCGTCCACAGCCGCAGCAAGGTGTACACGCCCACTTTGGTCATCAAGGCAAACAAGGCCCCCACCGGCGCAGTGGCGGCGCTGTAGCCGGGCACCAACCAGAAGTTCACGGGCCAGACGGCCGCTTTAATCAAAAAGGCGGTTGCCAAAATTGCCGCAGCCGAGTGCAGCAGGGCGCGATCGGCTTCGACCACCAGGGGGATTTGTTGGGCCAAATCGGCCATATTCAGCGTACCCGTCAGGCCATACAGCATGGAGGTGCCGATCAAAAACAGCGAAGAAGCCACCAAATTAATCGCAACGTAGTGCAGCCCCGCTTGCACCCGCAGCCTTCCGGAGCCATGCAGCAGCAGGCCATACGATGCGGCCAGCATGATTTCAAAAAAAACAAACAGGTTGAACAAGTCCCCCGTTAAGAAGGCCCCGGCCAAACCCATGAGCTGGAACTGAAACAGCACATAAAAATGCACTCCCACCTTGTACCAGCGGGCCATGGCAAACACGCTGGCGGCCAGGGCAATCGCATAGGTCAGCACCAGCATCAGGGCAGAGAGGCGATCCAACACCAAACTAATGCCAAAGGGCGCAGCCCAGTTGCCCGACAGGTACACGCCGGGGGTGGGGTGCTGGCTGCTCCAGTGCAGCAGGGCGATGGCTACCACCAGCCCCAGCACGAGCGAGAGGGTGCTGAGCATGATTTTGCTGCGCTGATGCTCTTCTTTTAAGAGCAACATCAACGCCCCGGTTGTCATGGGCAGCAGGATGGGGACAAGCATGAGGTGGGGCATCCAGGTGCCCAGCCAGAGCCAGAGGTCGGGCATCAAAGCATCTCCTGCGCATCTTGCGCTTTGATGCCATCGACATGGTCGGTGCCCGCCATGCCGCGCGAGGCCAGCAGCACCACCAAAAACAGCGCCGTCATGGCAAATCCGATGACGATGGCCGTCAGTACCAGCGCCTGGGGCAGGGGATCAGCGTAGTTGCTGAGGTTTTCCGGCACGCCCAGGTGCAGCACCGGCTCTTTGGCAATGGCCAAGCCTTTGCGCCCCATGCTGAAGATGAATAAATTGACGGCATAGGACAGCAGGCACAGGCCAATGATCAATTGAAACGTGCGCGGGCGCAGCAGCAGCCAGACCCCTGATCCGGCCAGCACCCCAATGGCTAAAGCTAAAACGGTTTCCATGGTGAATTAATCCTTGGGCAGCACAGACTCTTCGAGTAAGCGCGAGTGGTAGCGATGGGCTCGCACCGATTGGTGGGCCAGCGCCGTCAAAATCAGCAGCGTCGCCCCTACGACCAGGGCAAAGACACCCAGGTCAAAAAAAGTGGCGCTGGCCAGGTGTACTTCACCCAATACCGGCAGCGTCCAGTGAAAGCTGTGGCTGGTGAGAAAAGGGTAGCCAACGGCAATAGAGCCCAATCCGGTGGCCACCGCCAGCAGCAAACCCACCCCAATCCAGCGGCGTGGGAACAGTGGCAAGTGCGCCTCCACCCATTGCGTGCCCGAGACGATGTATTGCAGCAGCAAGGCCACGGAAAACACCAAGCCAGCGACAAACCCCCCACCGGGCTCGTTGTGCCCGCGCAAAAAGATGTACACGGCCACCATGGTGGCAAAGGGCAGCAGCAGGCGTACCAGCACAGCCGGCACCATCAGGTAGCCGATGGCAGTGTCTTGGGCATTGCGCGGGTTGAGTAAATCGGTTTGCAAGTCACCGGCCAAAAAGCGTTGCTGCTCGGGCAAATCCATGGTTTCACGGGCCGGGCGAAAACGCCGCAGCAGCGCGTAAATGGTCAGCGCCACAATGCCCAGCACCACAATTTCGCCAAAGGTGTCAAAGCCCCGGAAGTCCACCAGCATGACATTGACGACGTTGGTGCCGCCGCCTTCAGGCAGGGCCTTTTCTAGGAAAAATGTAGAAGTGCTCTCAGGAAACGGGCGACTCATCATGGCAAAAGCCAGCCAAGCGCAACCCAGTCCTGCGCTAACAGCTATCAAAAAATCACGTATGCGGCGCACTCGGGTGCGGTAGTTGGACTGGGCAGTCAAAGGTGCCAGGGTTTGATCGCGCCGTGGCAGCCAGCGCAGGCCAAGCAAAATCAAAATCGTGGTGACGATTTCTACGACCAATTGCGTCAAGGCCAAATCAGGGGCCGAGAACCACAGAAAAGTAATGCACGTCACCAGCCCCGCACCGCCGAGCATGATCAGTGCCGCCATGCGGTGGTATTTGGCTTGCCAGGCCGCGCCCAATGCGCACAAAGCGCCCAGGCCCCACAGCGCTGCAAAGGCGGGTGACAGGGGTAAATCATTGCGCTGCCCCAGCTGCATACCGCGCAGCAGCAGGGGTAATGCCCCAGCCACGAGGGTAAGCAGCAGCAGCCACAGCATCTGCCATTGCAATTGCTGGGTGGTCAGGCCCCGGCGCCAGGCGCGGGCCAGCCAGCTGAGGCGGGCCAGCAAGTTTTCAAATGCCCGCTTGCCACTGAAGCGGTGCAGCACCGGGGTGCGCTGCCCGAGCACGGCGCGGCTGCGCAGCCAGTGCAAACTGCCAAACAAGGCAATGCCGCCCAGCAAGGCAATCACACTCATGATCAGTGGCGTATTGATCCCGTGCCAAATCGCCAAGCTAAATTCAGGGAGCACTCCGCCGACCACCGGCGTGGCCGCAGCCCGTAAAATATCGCCCACGGCTAAGGCCGGAAAAATGCCCACCACCAGGCAAATCAGTACCAGCAGCTCTACTGGCACCCGCATCCAATGCGCCGGTTCATGCGGTTTGCGGGGCAAATCAGTCGCCGCTGGGCCAAAAAATACATCCACCGTAAAGCGCAGCGAGTAAGCCACGCTAAACATGCCGGCCAAGGTCGCTACCAAGGGCAAAAGAATACGCACCCAGGGCGCAGCATCCAGGAAAACGGTTTCGGCAAAAAACATCTCCTTGGATAAAAAACCATTGAGCAGTGGCACCCCGGCCATGGCCGCACTGGCCACGCAGGCCAAGGTGCTGGTCATCGGCATCATGCGCCGCAGCCCTGACAGGCGCTGGATATCGCGCGTACCGCTTTCGTGGTCCACAATGCCGGCCGCCATAAAGAGTGAGGCTTTAAACGTTGCGTGGTTGATGATGTGAAACACTGCGGCCACGGCTGCCAAAGGGCTGTTGAGCCCCAGCAGCAAAGTAATCAAGCCCAGGTGGGAGAGGGTGGAGTAGGCCAGCAGCCCCTTGAGGTCGTTTTGAAACAAAGCGACATACCCGCCCAGCAGCAAGGTGGCCGCACCTGCGCTGCTGACAATCCAAAACCATTCGTCGGTGCCACTGAGAACAGGCCACAGCCGCGCCATTAAAAACACCCCGGCTTTGACCATGGTGGCCGAGTGCAGATAACTGGAAACGGGGGTGGGGGCCGCCATGGCGTGTGGCAGCCAAAAGTGAAAAGGAAACTGCGCACTCTTGCTCAGGGCACCGAGCAGCACCAGCACCAGCATGGGGGTGTACAAGGGGTGCTGGTGAATGCTAGCGCCCGCTTGCAAGATGGCATCCAGGTCGTAGCTGCCCACCATCGACCCCAGCATGAGCAGCCCGGCCAGCAAGCACAAACCGCCGGTGCCGGTCACCGTCAGCGCCATGCGCGCCCCACGGCGGGCATCTTGGCGGTGGTGCCAGTAGCCAATCAGCAAAAAAGAAAAAATGCTGGTCAGCTCCCAAAAGAAAGCCAACTGCAGCACATTGCCTGAGAGCACCACCCCCATCATGGCCCCCATAAAAGCCAATAAGAAGGAGAAAAACCGGGGCACCGGATCGGCCGGGGACATGTAGTAGCGGGCATAAAGCACCACCAAGGTGCCTATGCCCAGCACCAGCATGCTGAACATCCAGGCAAAGCCGTCCATGCGCACCACAAAATCAAGCCCCAGGCTGGGCAGCCACGCAATTTCTTGGCGCAGCACCTGGCCATTGGCAATCTCGGGAAAGAGCAGTGCCGCTTGCACCGTGCAGACCAAGCTGATGATGCCGGCCAAGGTTGATTCCGTATTGCGGGCGTTGGCCGGTAATACGGCTGCGAGCAGGCTGCCGACAAAGGGCAGGATGATCAGCAAAATCAAGGGCATGACAAGCAGGGCAAAAGAGGAGGGAGAAAAAGCGCAACGGCCAGCGCAAAGAGTTTAGAGGCAAAAAAGCCCGCAAACTGCGGGCGATAAGGATAACCGACTCAGAAAAATTTTTACTATTTTTTGGCTGCAGCACTGGGTTCTGCAGCGGTCTTAGCTACTGTTTTTGCTTTGTCGTTGGCTGCTGCCTCGGGGGCGGTTTTAAACGCTTTGCCATCCACCGTCAGGCCGCCTTGAGAAAATTTGTCCGCATTGGCTTGACCAATTCCTTTGACCCGGGCGATGAAATCATCCCAACTTTTAAAAGCACCTTGCTTGCGGGTCTCGACAATGGTGCTGGCAATGGCAGGGCCAATGCCTTTGATTTGCACCAACTCGGCCTCAGTCGCTTTATTGACATCCACTGCAGCCCAACTCCAACTGCAAAACAGTACGAAACACAGGGCGAATAATTTTTTGAGCATCCCAATTTCCTTTTCATAGATACAGCACGTGCTGCGGGAATGGATGCTAGATTTTTTATTATTGATAGATACTTAGGATCTTTACGGGGGTGACAAAGCAGCAAACTAAGCCATAGTTTTGCGCGCTTTTTATGCCGGCATGCTGGCGATTTATCTTTTTCGGTAGCAAAAAAGGGCATACAATCGCGGCCTTGGCGGCTGTAGCTCAGCTGGATAGAGTACTTGGCTACGAACCAAGGGGTCGTGGGTTCGATTCCTGCCAGCCGCGCCAGATGCAAAGCCCTGAAGTAAAAAAACTTCAGGGCTTTTTGCATTGGCAAGTATTCATCGCGAAATCTGTGGCCAGACTGGCAAAAAAGTCTTGGAACGCCTTTCCAAGGGAAACCCTTGCTTTGCCAGTCAAGAAAAAAATGATTGATATGGCTCAAATCGCGGTGAATAGTAGAGGGGCATAGTCGGGAATTATGTTGTACCTATCCCCGAATTTTGAACTTTTTGCCAAGACCGAAGTGCTTGGTGCTGGCCAAGTTTTGCGCGCCCGAGGCCAGCCACTGGACTCTGTGCTGTACTTGGACAGTGGCCGCGTGGCTTTTGGCGTGTGTGAAGACGATCAGAAGAAAAAAATGCGCCACCTGTTCTCTTTGGTGGAAGGCCCCGTGTGGCTGGATGCAGCGTTTGCACTGGCACAAACGCCCGCGCCGATGGACATCGTCAGTGATTCCCGGGTGTGGATCAAGCGCGTATCGCTGCAGGATTTTCAAGACAGCTTAAGCGCCTTGCCAGCCTCTGCCCAGGCGCTGGTGCGTGACATGGCGCAAGGGTATTGCCAGCAGGCACAGACCGCCGTCAGCCGTTTAGCCCAAGCGGCCGAGGCACGTTTCGCCCAGTGGCTGTTGCGCCATGCCCAGGCGGTGGGCAATGGCACCTTGTCGGTCACCTTGCACCAGCGCAAACGCTCGATTGCCGCCCAGCTAGGGATTGCGCCTGAGACTTTTTCACGCGTGCTGCGCCAATTGCGCGAGCATGGCTTGATTACCGGCCGGGGCAAGGTGTTGAGCCTGCCTCAGCCCGCTGCACTGCAGAGCATGGCTGCAATGGCGTAGGTGCTGGGCTTGGGGTTTTTGCGTACCTCTCAAGGTTTTTCCTAGGCCCTGTCCAAGGGTTCTACCCCTGCAATGCCGCGTTCCCCTGTTTTTATAGTGGGGCGTGGCATTTATTCTTTCCCCTTTTCAGCAATTTCAGCATTGGATGGCGCGCTCCCCCAGGGCCGGTGCCTCTGGCGTGATTGCTGCCGTCTGGCTGGCCATTGTTTTGGCCGGTATTGGCGGGGCGGCTTTGACTTGGCAAACATCGCAGGCGCAGTGGCAGCAGCAACAGCAAGGCCAGCAGCGCTTCATTTTGCAAGCCTGGGCGCAGCAGCTGACCTTGCGTTTGGAGGGCTACCAGCGCGTGCTTTTGGGCATGGTGCATTTGGTGCAAACGCATGGGCTAGAGCGGGTGCAGCACGAGAAAATCTTTGCCGCCGGGTTTGAGTCCGTTTTTTTTGTGCCGCTGGATGGCCCGGCCCAAACGCTGGTGCCCATGCAACCGCACCCCAGCGGCGCAGCCCCGTCGTTTTCGCCCGTTGAGCACCGTTTGTTGCAGCGCGCGCAAGCGCAAGGTGGGCTGGCAGTGGCCGCACAAGCACGGCAGGCCGAATGGGTGCAGCTGACGTGGGTGCAGCCGCTGCGCAATTCTCAGGGGCAGTTGTCCGGGATGTTGCTGGCGCGAACGCAGTTGCCGCCAAGCTTGTTGTTGCCGAATTTTTTGGATTCAACCGAGGGGGCCGCAGACTGGGTGTTTACTGTGCAAGACAAAGGCTCCGGCTGGTCACTGCAGTCACCGAGGCAGGATGGGGTGCAAAAAACCGCACCTGCGCTGGCGGTAGAGACCTTGGCTTTGGCTGCGCCGGCTTGGGTGTTGCAAAGTCAGCTTACGGCAGCAGCACCGGCCTTGGTATGGCCGTGGCAGGGGCTGGTGCTGTTAGGGCTGGTGCTGTGCATGGCGGTGGCGTACGGGGTGCGCCGCCAGTGGCGCATCGGCGGGCAGGGGGCCTCAGCGGGCCCCAGGGGGGTGCGGGCACATGCCCCCCCCAAGCGCAATAGTGCGCTGCGCTGGAATGGATTTTTACAAGCCAACCCTGGGGCGATGTGGGTGGTGCAAGGGCCGTTGATTCAAGCGGCCAATGCCCATGCCTGCACCTTGCTGGGCTATGCCCCTGAATTTTTGACCGGGGCGTGGCTGCACTATCTGCTGCTGGAGCATTCCCAGCAACACACCGTGCAGCAGGCGGTGCTGGCCCATGGGCATTACCGTGGCTGGGTGCCATTGCGCAAGGCCGATGGCGCGGCGGTATGGGTGGAGGTTTCGGCTTACCGTTTGGACACGACAGACGATGCGTGCGATGCCACAGCTGCAACCGTATGGCAGTTGTGGACACCTTGGAGTCAGTTGCCGATCTGCACCAACCCAGCCCAGGCGGGGGTCGTGGCGCAGGAGGACTTGCTGCATTGGCTCCAAGCGCACCACCAGCATTACCAGCGCCAGGAGGAGGGAGCGCACCCGCAACCGGCCACGGGTAGCTTGCTGTTTATTGACATTGATTGCTTGGGGGCGCTCAACGAAGCCGTGGACCGCGCTTTTGGCGATCAGGTGCTCGCTTGGATTGGGCAGCTTTTGCGCCAGACAGTCTTGCCCATTGGCCGTGCTGTCCACTTGGGGGGCGATGAATTTGCCGCTATTTTGCCCACCGTGGGGCAGTCCCACGCGCTGATGATTGGTGAGCAGCTGTGCCAGCAGGCCCACGATTGGCAGCCCCAGTGGCAAGGCGAAAAGCACTGGATCAGCATCAGCATTGGGGTGGTGGCGTGGGATGCGCGGCTGCATGACGGGCCCAGCATTTTGCGCGCTGCCGATATGGCTTGTTACCAGGCCAAACGCAAAGGCAAGGCGCAGGTGGTTGTGGGCATGCTGTAAGAACGTGTTCACAATCTTCTCGCGGGTGTGCAGTCGCGGCCTCGGGCGGTCTGCGGCGTTGCAAATCCTCGCCATAGCTACCGCTATGTCTGTGGTTTGCGCCTTGCAGCCCATCCCGATCCGCACCCCGCACCCCTTCGCGCGCAGATCGTGAACACGTTCTAAGCAAACGGGCTTTTCTCGGGCCATACTCAGGGTTTTCAAGAAACCTCACGCATGAAAATTACCCATCTTTGGCAACGTGCTCGCAGTGCTTGGCAGCGTATTGCTGGTACGGTTGCTGGCGCTGGCGCACAGGACGCGGTCCCTGGCGTTGCGCTGGATGCGGTCAAAGAGCGGTTTGCCCAGCTGCAGCTGCCCACCATGCCCGCCGTGCCGGGGCTGCGGCTGCACATGTTGATTAAGTTGGGGCCGATCCCTTTGCCGAGGGCCGTGCGCTGGGAAGGGCATGGCATGTATGCCCTGGCCTGGGCCGGTACGGCGTTGCTGGCTTGGGGGGCTTGGCAGATTCCGGTGGAATGGTTGCTGGAATATGGGCTGGTGGCGGTGGTGGTGTTTGCCGTCTTGTTTCGCCTGGAGGGCCCGCGCACGCGGCATGAGCGGCGCATGCGCCAAGCACAGGTCGAGTTGTGCCGCAGCCATTATTTAGAGGCGGAGCAGCATTTGCAAACCATCTTGCACACACGGTTTGCCGAGCGGATGCAAGACTTTCAGGCCTTGCAGCATTTGCACGAAGCGGCCAGCCAGGCGATTGCCGCTGTCGAAGGCGCGAATGCGTCGGCGCTGTATGTGCACGACGGTATGCAAACTTGGGAGCAGCAGCTGGCCGCAGAAGTTGAAGACCTGGAAGCCCAAATGCTCGCGCTCGTGCACGAGCTGGAGGCGTTTTCCAGTGTGCACAAAAAAGAAATTGACGATGCCATCACGGCCCGCCATGACGCGCGTTTGGCCTATTGGCAGGCACGCCTGGATGCCTCTTTGTTTACCGGGGAGATGGTGTACCCCGTGCCAGAAGCGCCAGCAGATAAAAAAATATAAGTCTTTTTGGCCTCTAGCGCTTATCCAGCAAGCGTAAACAGCTATGGATTTGAATACTTCTTTTGCAGCATTACGCGCACAATGGCCTGGGCTTGGGCTTGGGCGGCACCCCGGTGTGCTTGGGCAAAGGCCAGCGCGGCTTGGTGGGCGGCATCCAGGGCATCGCTGTCGTACAGCCAGTTCAGGGCTTGGTGCACGCCGTCGTGCATATCGCTGGCCCGCACCGCCGCACCACTGGCGCAGGCCTGTTCGGCCGCTTGGGCAAAGTTAAAGGTGTGCGGCCCCAGCACAATGGGGCAGGCACAGGCGGCCGCTTCAATCAGGTTTTGCCCGCCCAGCGGGGCAAAGCTGGCCCCCAGCAGGGCGGCGTGGGCGCTGGCGTAGTACAGGGGCATTTCGCCCAGGCTGTCGCCCAGCCAGACATCCACATTGTGCGGCGGCAGGCGTTCGCCCCAGTGGCTGCGCCGGGCCACGCGCAGGCCCGCGTCGGCCAG
>OBMA010000808.1_pt1 | contig 19076 bp, 14 predicted proteins | sample 1539141 | NCBI WGS metagenome assembly OBMA01 (sample SAMEA3991484, study PRJEB22521) | metagenome | biome: anthropogenic terrestrial biome; feature: sewage plant; material: raw primary sludge | place: Sweden | collected 2012-09-26 | reverse complement strand
ACTCAGGTTTCGAGATCCGGACGCAGCCCTTACTAAAAAGATAGACCAGATATACGGAATTACTGAGAATGGCATTACTGGGACTGACATTACCGAGACAGGAATTACTGAGACTGGCACTACCGAGATAGGCATTACCGGGACTGACATTACCGAGAATGAAATTGTGCGCAGTACTTCAGATAAAGCATCAGATAAAGCAGACGTGATATATCTTCGGTATAAGAAGGACCGCACATTCATCGCTGAGGAACAGGCTGCCGGAATGAAAGCTGGCGGCATCATTCCACGAGGTTTCGTAATCACGGATTGCAGCAATCGATTTTACAGAAGCTATTATTTCCTAGGCAAATAAAATGGTCAAATATGAAAAGTGCATTCAGGAGCACGAGATTGTCCTTGCTGAATGCAGTTGCAAGTGATAGAAAGAACCTAGCAAGTGAAAGTACATTCGGAAAGTGAGACGGAATGTCTGATAGCAAAGAAAACACAACTTCATCAGATGATGATCCAGGTCACAGCATGATCTCGGCAGCGAACAGACTTGAAGTGCTCATATCCGCGCTTGAAGCTGTACCGGAGGAGCTTGCTGCAAAAATGAATCTTGAGTGCGATGCGGTTATGGTAAATCAGACAGATGGAGTGTCTGACAGATTATTCTGGGTTGCAGACAAGACTATTGAAGATACACATAATGAATTAAGTCATATCGTGGTGCATAGCACGCAGCATGACACACAGCACGAAACGCAGCAAAGCAGGCACCTGGTTCATTGCATTGAAATGAAAGAGCGCGGAGTAGGCTTAAACCGAAATACATGTATAGACAATATAGATCCGGATAAGAAGATAGTACTCTTTGCGGATGATGACATAAGATATGGTAAGGGTTATGCAAAGAAAATCGTGGATGAGTTTGCGGCTCATCCTGAAGCGGATATGATCTTGTTCAATGTGAATGTATGCGAGGAACGGGCAACTTATCACAACGAAGCGTGGAAGCGCGTAAGATCATACAATAGCGGGCGCTATCCGGCGTACAGTATTGCAGTAAAGACAGATAAGCTGCTAAAGAGTGGAGTTCGTTTTTCGCTGCTGTTTGGCGGTGGAGCAAGATTTTCATGTGGTGAGGACAGTCTGTTTTTCAGGGAATGCCTGAAAATGGGAATCAGAATATATGCATCTCCAATACTTATCGCGGGCGAAGAAGTGCGCACGTCAACCTGGTTCTGCGGATATAATGAAAAATATTTTACGGACAAGGGCGTGCTCTATTATTACATGTACGGGCGTATGGCCGGGATTGCCGCAAGGTATTACCTGATGCGCCATAAGGATACGTGGTGCAAAGTGATCGGAACAGATAAGGCGATGAAACTTCTAAAGGAAGGCATCGCACTGGGACGCAGAGTCAAAGCTGAGGAACTGGCAGGTACGGCAGAAGAGCAGGCAGCCGGGGCTGATGGACAGGGGGATGGCGTATGATATTGTATATAGCAGTCACCGCCATAACTGTGATCGCGGCATGCCTCGTATGTGGCAGGCGTGAAACTGCCAGCTTTAGACGATGGTCAGCAGGTGATGATCATGGCTGCGAGAGATGTGATGACAGCAGCTCTGGCGGTAGCAGGCGGGCATATAATGTTGGCGCCGCAAGTTCGGTCTTGACGAGAAGAAGCATGCTTAACCGCATATCACTTATTTTTATTTTCCTGATACTCTTTATGCTTTCAGCACTTCGCTTTGGAATGGGCGATTACTGGAAATACGTTGAGTTCATGCACCTTATCAAATTTGATTCATACGTTCCGACAGAGTGGGGCTTCAATCTGCTCGTCAGGATCATATATGGTCTTTCGGGATTTGAAAATTATAAACTTGTTTTTGCAATCTATTCCTTTTTAACTGTGTTTTTCTTTATGAAGGCTATGTATGATCAGAGCGCGGATTTCAAACTCTCATTTTTCATGTTCATGACACTTGGACTTTATTTTCAGAGTTTCTGTACAATGAGATATTACCTTGCACTCGCAATAGCGCTTTGGTCGATAAAGCTGTTGCAGAGAAAACAATATGTTGTATTTGTTGCGGCGATACTGCTCGCGTCGGGATTCCATAAATCAGTGCTCGTCGTGCTGCCAATATTTCTGCTTGCGATAGTACCGTGGAAAAAGTGGATGATCGCTGTATTTGCAGTATTTTCTGTATCACTTATCATAGGTCGGGATTTTTGGATGAAAGTGGCGGTGACTTTATATCCAACGTACAAGGAGACATCGTACGCATCAGATGGGGGAAGCATCAGCCCGGCAAATATCGCGCGGTGCGTGGCGATCCTTTTATTTACATTGTACGTGATGAAGCGTTCGGGAAATAAAAGGATTTTGGGAAGTTTCATGTCAAAATTGAATATCATGGCGCTCGTGATATATTCGTGCTGCTGGTATATCCCATTCGTTTCCAGAATCGGATATTACATGACAGTAACGCAGATCCTGTTTGTGCCGGAGCTGATCATGATTCTCGTCAAGAGCACATGTGGAGAGAGCAATGTCGGAGAGAATGCAGCTGTAGAGACCAGCGGCTCACGGGTAAGGCGCAGGGCAGTCATACTTGTCGTGATCATATGCATGATGTATTTTGCAATGTATCTGAAGAGGGCGTATTCATCAAGCGTAAATGTATTGCCATACAGAACATTCTTATTTGAAGACAGCTCAGCGATAGTGCAGGAAATATCATGATGCAAGTGTTCAAAGGCGGCAGAATGACCGCGGCGGAGGTACTTCTTGAGATTCAGTATAATCACTGTCAGCCTGAATTCAGGCGACGATCTGAAAAAAACAATAGAGAGCATTATCTCGCAGAGCTTCAGGGATTTTGAAGTCATTGTCAAGGATGGCATGTCAACTGACGGATCAATCGAGAAGATCAAGGAGATGACGGGAGTATCAGCTGAGAAACTCGGTGATCAGGCATCAGATTCAGACGGACAGAACGGTGAATCTGAGAAAGAATCTGATGACAAGCCCGGTGATCAGCCAGTAGATTCAGGCAGAGACAGAATCCGGATAATCAGGACGAAGGACAGTGGAATCTATGATGCTATGAATCAGGCGATAAAAGAAGCGGGCGGAGACTATATATGTTTCCTTAACAGCGGAGACTGTTTCTATGATGGTAATGTACTCGAAAAAGTATCTGCTGTTATCGACGGCTGTACAGACACAGATCGTACATCGGATAATGATATAGCAGAAGGTAAACGTCGACCGGATAATGATACAACAGAAGGAAAACGCCGACCGGACATCATATACGGCGACATATTTGAACGTGTGACAGGCGCAGTCGTAAAGTCGAATCCGAAAATAGATGATTTTGCATGTTTCAGAAATGTTCCGTGTCACCAGGCGTGCTTTTACAGAAAAGCACTTATAGAAAAGCATCCTTTTGAAATAAGATATAAAGTGCGTGCAGATTATGAGCAGTTTCTGTGGTGCTATTTTACAGAAAAAGCAACATTCTCATATTTGCCGGAGCTCATAACATCATATGAGGGCGGTGGACTGTCGGATTCTCATGAAGGCAGAAAGATATCAGATGCGGAGCACAAAGAGATAACGGAGAAGTATATACCGGCGGGGAAACTTGTGAAGTACAGGCTGGCGATGATCCTTTCATTTGCATCGCTAAGGACAATGATCGCGAGGAATCCTAAGACTGCCGGGGTGTATAATAAGATCAAGGATTTCATTTACAGGAAATAAGATGAAGGCAATATGAAGCTCACTTGTATCAAATTGATTTTGAGGTTGAATGTGGGCACAAGGATATTTGAAAAAAAGGAGTGACGGGTATGAGAGTATTATGGGTATGCAATATTGTTCTGCCGGCCATAGCCAGACAACTTAATATCGACTATAGCTGCCGCGAAGGATGGCTGTCGGGCGCTGCGGAGAAGATGCTGAGTCCGGAGGAAGAAAGCGGAATTGAGCTTGGAATCTCGTTTCCGTGCAGCCTTACAGAGAATGATCTTACGGTGACACTCGATAATGGTGCGCTAGTGAGATGCTTTGCATTTGAAGAGGATCTGAAGAATCCACAGAGATACGATGCATCGCTTGAAATACGTTTCAGGGAAATAATAGACGAGTTTAAGCCGGATATCATACATATATTCGGAACAGAATTCCCACATACACTCGCGTGTGCGAGGGCGTGGGGAAAACCTGACGGCATGCTCATCGGGATTCAGGGTCTTTGTAGTGTGATAGGAGAAAAATATCTGACGGGAATTCCGGGGCGAGCGGCGCGGTTTGCGACATTCCGGGATATCGTCAGACATGATTCACTTAAAAGTCAACAGAGGAAGTTCAATAAGCGCGGGGAAAATGAAAAAGAGGCGCTGAAGCTTACCGGAAACATAACAGGAAGAACAGCGTGGGATAAAGAAGAGACTGCGAAGATCAATCCGAATGCCAGGTATTATCCGATGAACGAGACTATGCGCCAGAGCTTCTATAAGGCTAGCTGGAACCGGGATAACTGCGCCATACATTCTATTTTCCTGAGTCAGGGGGATTATCCCATAAAGGGAATGCATTTTATGCTCGAAGCGATGCCAAAGATACTTGCAGGTTTTCCGGATGCAATGTTGTATGTTGCTGGAAACGACATAATCCACCACGGAAGCTTTAGCGAGAATATGAAGATGTCAGGCTACGGGAGATATCTTCTGGGACTGATCAAAAAAGAACATATCGGCGATCATGTTGTTATGCTTGGAATGCTTGATGAAGAACAGATATCACAGCAGATGCTTTCGTCAAATGTATTCGTCTGCCCTTCAATCATAGAGAATTCACCTAATTCTCTGAGCGAGGCTATGCTGCTCGGAACGCCTTGCGTTGCCGCAAATGTGGGCGGAATACCGGATCTTATGGTGGGAGGACAGGATGGTATCCTCTATGAGCCAGAAGACGTAGATGCGCTTGCTGATGCTGTCGCAGAGATATTTGCGAAGAAGGAAGTGTCAAAACTGTACAGTATTTCCGCAAAGAAACATGCATATGTGACGCATGACCCGGAAGTCAATTTCCGCAGGATGCTGGAGATATACAAAGAGATTGCGGAAGATACAGATAAAGCGGAGAAAACAGATAGGGTAGATACAGCAGATAAAGCAACAGATAAAGCAACAGATAAAGCAACAGATAAAGCAACAGATAAAGCAACAGATAGAGCAGATACAGCAGATAATAAGGATAATAATATAGAATGAAGATAGTTTTTGCTTCCAACTACATAAATCATCATCAGTTACCATTTTCAAATGAGATGATAGGACTTGTCGGCGATGGATATACATTCATCCAGACAGAGCCTATGGACGAAGAACGCGTGAAAATGGGATGGGACGCGGAACTATGTCATCTTCCATTTGTAAGGATGTATAGCGAAGATCCTGATGGCTGCATGAAACTGATAAATGACAGTGATGTCGTTATCTGGGGTGGAGCGGAACGCGAGGATCTTATAAATGACAGATTGCAGGCAGGAAAGTTCACTATCAGATATAGTGAGCGTCTCTACCGTGAAGGACGCTGGAAGGCGGTGAGCCCACGCGGACTTATCAGAAAATATCATGATCACACGAGATATAGAAAAAGCGATGTCTACCTTCTGTGCGCCGGAGCATATGTCGCAGGCGATTTTGATATCATAAGAGCATATCCTGAAAGAAAAATGAAGTGGGGTTATTTCCCGGAACTGCGTACATATAATAAAGGTGAACTTGAAAAACTCAAGGGATATACTGAAACTGGAGAAAGCGGCAGAGACGGTGGCAGTAACAGCAATTTCGGAGGCGATAGCCGCCAAGTCCGTCTTATGTGGGCAGGCCGCTTCATGGAACTCAAGCATCCGGGATACGCTGTAATGGCGGCAGCAGAACTGAAAAGACTTGAAATTCCGTTTCACTTAACTATTACAGGTGGCGGCGACGACAGGATCGAAGCCGGACTTCATGAGCTTTGCAGAACAGATGGAATAGAAGACCATGTTACATTTACAGGTTTTATGAAACCGGATGAAGTAAGAGATAATATGGAGAAATCAGATATTTTCTTATTTACCAGTGATCACCTAGAAGGCTGGGGCGCGGTCGTGAACGAAGCGATGAACAGCGGATGCGCGGTCGTTGCATGCAGTGCGGCAGGCGCGGTTCCATATCTGATAGAAGATGGCAGGAACGGTTTTATTTTCCGCGAAAAAGATACAGAGACAATGATAGAAAAGGTAGTGGCGCTTGCTCGTGATGAACATCTGCGCTTGGATATGGGAAAGAATGCATATGAGACGATCGCCGGGCAGTGGAACGCGCATACCGCAGCAGAGAATCTCATGGAATTCATAAGGACAAGAAAGTTTGCAGACGAAGGACCATGCAGCAGAGCGTAGATGTAGGACAGAGTGTGCGAAGTGGAAAGCCGAAGCGTGACACATAGTATGCAAGAGATGCAGGACAGAGCGTGCGAAGTGGAAAGTTGAAGCATGACGGATAGTATGCAGAAGATGCAGGACAGAGTGTGCGAAGACAGCGGAATGGCGGAAAGCGATAAGCATCAGGGAGGTTTAGAATGAGCAGCACGGATACCCTTATAAGCATAATAGTACCGGCATACAACTGCGAAGACTGCCTCGAAAGGTGTGTCACATCGTTATCGCGGCAAACGTATGAAAATATAGAGATCATCATCGTAAATGACGGATCGACAGACAAGACATCTGAGGTGTGCACCAGCCTCAAAGCATCTGATAGCAGGATAAGGACGATGCAGAAGGCTAATGGCGGGACTTCATCGGCTCGTAATGTGGGAATAGAATGTGCGAAGGGCTCGTATCTCGGATTTGTGGACAGCGATGATTATGTAGAGCCGTATGTTTACGAGAAGCTTCTGAATGCGATAAATGACAATAGTGTTCGAATATCGCAGATATCGCGGGATGAGTTAAATGCCGATGGGTCGAGGCGCGATAATGTCTGTACGCCGCCTGAAAAATTGACATTAGTCTCATCAGAAGAATTTCTGAAGTCACTTTTGATGCATAAAGGAGACTGCTCGTTCTGCACAAAACTGGTTTCGCGCGATCTGTTCACGGGTAAGAGGTTTCCAGAAGGTGAGCTGAATGAGGATTTCAAGCTGCTCGTAAATATGTTGTCTGAAGCCGGAAATATCGCTATACTTCCAGAACAGGGATATCACGTCATCTATAGTGATAATAGCAACACGCGTAAGAGCAACGGTGAATTTTCACAGGTATACACCGATATCGTAAATAATGCGGATTGGGTTCAGAGAATCGTTGATACGAAATACAAAGATGGTGCAGCAGGCAGTTTAAAGAAATGTACAGGGTCGGAACTTCACGAGATCGCTATGCGTTTTGGATTTGTGCAGCGCCTTGATTATATGCTACATATCCCAATCGAGCAGATGAAACGAAGCAATACTTTTTATATAAGTGTATGCACGTATCTTCGCGCACATTACCTTGATATCTGCAGCAATGCGTATCTTACCGAAAAGCAGCGCTTATACCTTAAGCTTCTCGCAAAGGCACCGGTAGCAGTGCGCAAGGCACACCGCATGAAGATGAACCTGGGTGGAAAGATGTGATACGCTTAGCTGACGTGAAACCATCATGAGCCGTCATAGGCTTGCCGACAGGTGATGAGAGAAAAAGAGGAATATGAAGGAAAGACGTTTAGATAAAAAGAAAATGATATATCTGGCAGTGTGGATCATATGTATGGCTGCTGCCATTTATTTTTGTATTCAGAAATCAGGATTTCATGCAGACGAGTATTACTCATATTATTCGACGGAGCTGACAAAGGGACTTAATGTACCGGAAAACGGCTGGATGCAGCATGATGATTATTATGATGAGTTCAGGGTTCTTAAGGGCGAGGGGTTCAGGTACGGACTAGTTAAGCAGATACAGTCATGGGATGTTCATCCGCCTATGTATTACTGGGTGCTTCATACGGTATGTTCGATGTTTCCCGGAACTTTTACAAAGTGGACTGGACTTGGGATAAATCTTATTTTCCATGGAATCTCGCTATGGCTCATCATGTATCTGACACAGCTCCTGCTTATGGCAATAGATAATAGAGGCAGCACTGGCTCAAAACAGGAAATATGTGGAGACGATAGCAAGTCAGATAATAGCAGTATCGTGGCAATCGGAAAGAAAAAAGATGGAGATAACGGCAGCGGGTCAACTATCTGCAATTCTGTAAGAGGATATCTTCCCGTGATAGTCATGGCCGTCTGGGGACTGTCGCCTGAAAGCATTTCAGAGGTCGTATTTATCAGGATGTATGCGATGCTTACAATGCTCATCCTTCTTACGCTTATATTCCATGTGAAACAGATGATGCGCCCGCAGACAGACAGACTTCCCATAAAGGAATTTGTGATTCCTGTGGCAGCCCTTACATATGTAGGGTTCATGACACATTATTACTATGTCGTATTTTTATTTTTCATAGCGCTTTTCTTCTGGATATGGCGAATACGCGAACTTAGGAGTAGCACAGGTCTGACTGGTGACAGCGTTATTTTACAGGGAGCGTCATCTGAAAATAAGGCAGACATAAAACGTTCATCAGGTATATTCGGCAGGATAATCGCTTATCCGCTTATACTTGTAATTCCGCTCATACTTGGATATCTCACATACCCGTCATGTCTCGGACAGATATTCCGCGGACAGCGCGGAACACAGGCGATAGGGAGCTTCGCCGACACTTCAAATACATTTGAACGGATCAGGTTTTTTGCAGATGTGCTCAGTAAGCAGTCATTCGGCGGTCTGCTATTTCTATGGCTTGTACTTATCACATTCATTCTGCTTGCAGCAAAAGTACAGAATAAAAAGCTTATTGGCATAGGCTGCCCCGAATGCACGATGACACTTATCGCGACCGTCTGTTATTTTCTGATAGTATCAAAGACAGGTCTTCTAATGGGCGATGAATCAATACGTTACATTATGCCGATGTGCGGAATAGCAGTCATGTTGGTTCTTATCTACCTCGTGAATATTTCCGGGCAAATAAGAATGCGTGTTTCATCAGTCACATTCATCATAGCGTTCATAATGCTTGATATATTCGGACTTGCAAATGGATACGTGCAGTTCCTGTATAAAGGAGACCGCGCACAGATCTCATTTGCACAGGAAAATAAGAGCACTCCGGTCATATATCTGTATGACAGCGCGCAGAAATGGTGCGTCTGGGATTCAGCAGATGAACTTTTCGAGTATCCGGAAGTCTATTTCACAGACAGGGCGCAGGTGGAAGAGGCAGCTGATAGTTCTGTATCGGAAACAGGCAAGCCGGGAAATGCTTCATCGGATGTGGAAAGCTTACAATCAGGCAGCGCAGACAAGATAACAGACAGTTCGGAATCGAGTAGCACAGATGTGCAGCAGAATGTTTTCATAACCGATAAGAAGATAACTGGTGCGTCATCACTTGTCGTTTATGTCGCAAGATGCGACGACGAGACAACGGCACTTCGCGGAATCATGAACAGCAGCGGGCTTGATGACTATGAGAAGCAGTATTCCGATACGTACTGCGACGTGTATCTCTTTAAGTAATAGATGTTTACAGAATTGCGTAAGCTTCCGAAGGAAGCGAAGCGACTCGTAGTATCATAACACAATTGGTCTTTTCTTTAGCCCGCCATTTAGAAGCAATAAAACAGTGAATTTACCATCAAATCATAATTTCGATACTTCTTGTCGGTAAATAATACAGCCTGGCTTTTTCCGGAAAGCACTTGTTACCTACAAACTATTATTTTGCATCTAGTTGTTGGTAAAATATATATGAATAACTGGATCTTCTCTCTTTAACTTGTCAAGAATCCTACTACATTACCTACATAATACATATATTCATGCTATTTGTTGGTAATGGTCCAAGTCCGGAATTTGAATATTTTTATATTTTACCTACACGAACACCTTTATCAAACAACTGTCGGTAATCCTGCCGATTTATACTTATTTGACTGGAATATTGCTACTATTGACACCCACATCATCTATGTTAGAAATACGCACGTGACGCAAAATAAATTTGCGCACCAAATGCGTGACGATAATGACACGCAAAATTTTACGTTGCATTATCGTCACATTTTTGCTACGTGTTTAGGTATGTAAGTCAGGATCAGGCATATATCAGACGAAGACCCTGTTACAGCATCGGTGCTAAGCGAGGTCTTGTCGAGCGTAGCACCGCTATGCTGTGACGGAGCGAGAGCGAGTCTAAAGTCTGATATATGCCCGAATCCGACGTACAGCGCACGTTGCAAACATGCCGCGCGCATGCTATACTTTTACCGTATTTCAGGGACTTATCACCACATAACAGGAGGAACACAGATGTTTGAAAATAAGACAATCCTAGTGACAGGCGGAACAGGCTCGTTTGGCAGATGCTTCACGAAATATATGCTCGATCACTACGACATAAAGAAGATCATCATCTATTCAAGAGATGAATTCAAGCAGTGGACGATGGAAAATGACTTCACGGCGATGGGCAAGGGATATGAGAAGAAGCTTCGTTTCTTCATTGGCGACGTACGTGATCTCGACAGACTCAAGCGTGCCTGCAAAGGCGTAGATTATATCGTTCATGCAGCAGCATTAAAACAGGTTCCGGCTTGCGAATACAACCCGAACGAAGCAATAAAGACAAATGTGAACGGAGCTATGAATGTTATCGAAGCAGCACTTGATAGCGGCGTAAGCCGTGTCGTTGCTCTTTCAACGGACAAGGCAGTGAATCCGGTAAACCTTTATGGCGGTACAAAACTTGTATCCGATAAGCTTTTTATAGCTGCAAATGCCTATGCCGGCGCAAACGATATCAACTTCTCAATCGTTCGTTATGGCAATGTTGCCGGCAGCCGCGGATCTATAATTCCGTTTTTCCACAGTATCATCGAGAATGGCGGAGATGAACTTCCGATAACAGATTTTAGGATGACAAGATTCTGGATCAGTCTTACACAGGGCGTTGAGCTTGTTATCAAGGCTCTTTCCGAGGCACATGGCGGTGAAACATTTATAAGCAAGATACCTTCATTTAAGGTCACAGACCTTGCAAAAGCGATGGCTCCGGACTGCAAGATGAAAGAAGTAGGCATACGTCCCGGCGAGAAGCTTCACGAGATCATGGTCACAGTTGAAGATTCAGCCACGACATACGAATATGACAAGCATTTTATAGTATATCCGCAGATGTTCTGGAATGAGCATCAGCAGATCGATGAGCGCGGACATAAGGTCGAGGACGGTTTCTCTTATTCTTCGGGAAATAATAAAGAATGGCTCTCAGTCGATGATATAAAGGAAAGACTTAAGAATATACAGTTTGATTGAAAAGAACTACAAAAGGCATAACTGGAGAGAGGTTCATTAGCTCTTAGAAAAAGAGCAGATTATTGACTCGAAAGGCTGAAAGGTGTGGATATAGATGAATCTACCGGCAATTGAGGGCGGTACGCCCATAAGAGATAAAAAGATTTTCTATGGTCATCAGTACATTGATGACGCGGACTGCAAAGCAGTAATGGATGTTCTAAAAAGTGACTTCCTCACATGCGGACCGAAGATAGGTGAGCTTGAAGAGAAACTCTGCAAGGTCACTGGCGCTAAGCATGCGGTAGTATGCAGCAATGATACAGCGGCACTTCATATATCATGTATGACAGCAGGAATCGGCAGATATGGCAGTAATCCAGATGGAACGGGCAGAACTAACATAAGCGATACCAACGGCGGCTCATGCGGAAACAGTAGCAGTGAGACCAATCCCAATGGTGTCGACGAAGTTATCACGACTCCTATGACATTTGCGGCGAGCGCGAACTGCGCGCTTTACTGCGGCGCGAGACCGGTATTTGCAGATATCGATCCGGAGACATACAACATTGATCCAGCGTCAATAGAGGCTCACATCACAGAACATACAAAAGCAGTAGTCGCAGTCGATTATACCGGTCAGGCGGTAAAGCTTGATGAGATAAAAGCGATATGTAAGAAGCATAACCTCGTACTTATAGAAGATGCTGCACATGCTATTGGTACAAAATATAAAGGTCAGGCAGTCGGTTCAATCGCAGATATGACGACGTTCAGTTTTCACCCGGTAAAGACTATAACAGGCGGAGAAGGCGGCGCGATACTTACGGATAATGACGAGTATTACCAGAAGCTTCTTCTTTACCGTTCACACGGGATAACGCATGATGCGTCACTTATGAATAAAGAGCCCGATGGTCCCTGGTATTATCAGCAGATCGACCTCGGCTACAACTACAGGATGACGGATATTCAGGCGGCGCTCCTTATCAGCCAGCTCGACAAACTCCCATCATTTTCAAAGAGAAGAAAAGAGATCGTTGCAAAATACAATGAAGCATTTGCAGATAATGATGCGATCTTTGTTCAGAAAGAGATCCCGGAATCTGACACAACGAGACATCTTTACATCCTGCGTCTGATACCTGAGAAACTTAAGATAGATAGGAGACAGTTCTTTGATGCTCTCGGAGCCGAGAATATAGTATGTAACGTACATTACATACCCGTCTATTATTTTCCGTATTATCAGAAAATGGGATATAAGAAGGGACTTTGCCCGAATGCGGAGAAACTGTATGATGAGGAGATCACGTTACCGCTTTTTTATGCGATGACGGACGAGGATGTAGAGTCTGTCATAAAAGCAGTGAACAGGATAACGGCTTATTATCACGTATAGAAAGGACCCGGCATGCAGGTTTCAGTCATAGTACCTGTATTTAATATGGCATCTGATGACAGGCTCTCGTTCTGCCTGAAATCGCTTGCAAATCAGACGATAAGTGACTATGAAGTGATTGCGGTCGACGATTGTTCTACAGATGAGTCATTTAGGATCATGCAGGATTTTGAGAAGAAGTATCCTGACAGATTTCATGCGGTCCATTCAGAGAAGAATCACCATCAGGGCGGCGCAAAGAATATCGGTATGTCACTTGCAAAAGGTGACTGGATAAGTTTTATAGATGCCGATGACTGGGTGACTCCGGATTATTATGAGAAGCTTCTAAAACTTGCGGCGGATACCGGAGCCGATATGGTCGGCTGTGACTATCAGATGGTGTCGGAACACAGTTTTGCACCGGGCAAGGTTGTGCATAATAACAAGCAGGAACAGTCCGGGATCCTTGATGATGACAGGAAAAGATCGCTTATCCTTGATAGCGGAAGCCTTGCGGTCAAGTTATTCAGGCGTGAGATCGTTATAGATCATCCGGGGCGCTTCCCGGAAGATATTTTTTATGAAGATAATGCGCTTGCAAATTCATGGATGATTCGTGCGAAACATTTTGAATATTTGCCGGAAGCGCTTTATTATTATTATCAGCATGATGATTCGACAGTACATACTATTTCCCAAAAGAGATGCGAAGATCGTATGGAGTCGGGACGCGTGATGATCGCGGAGGCCAGGAAATACGGTTATCTTACGAAGTATAGACCGGAGATAGAATGCAGTTTTACACAGCTTTTCTATGTGAATACACTGCTCACGTATATGCAGGGCGTGAAGCCGTTAGACAAGAGATTTGTAATTGATCTTAGCCGGGAGATGGCTGAGACTTTTCCTGATTTTGAAAAAAACCATTATTATCAGGAACGGGTAAATAAAGAAGAGAAGAAATTTATGCATATGGCGCAGAAGTCAGCAGGGTGGTTTATGCTGTATTACAGGCTGCTGCATATGTACAGGCATATCAGGTACGGTCAGTAAGATATGGAAATCAGAAATACAGAGCATGATGTCGTAAGTATGAAACAGAAAGTCAGTAATATCAATTAATCCGAAAGGGACGATAAGATGAAAACAGCTATTATCGGAGCAAGCTCTGATTCAGTACATGCTATCGAAGCCGCACGCGAACTTGGAATCACGACAGTCGCGCTTGACGGTAATCCCGAGGCAGAGGGATTAAAACATGCTGATAAAAGTATTGTCGTAGACATTTCGGATGAACAGACTGTTATAGATACACTGCGCGGAGAGCATATCGATTTTGTTACTACAGTGCCGATCGGGAGATATCTTACAACGATAGGAGCCGTCAACGACGCGCTTCATCTGCCGGGAATCACAAGAAAGAGTGCAGAACTTTGCACAGACAAATATGAATTTCACAATGTGCTGAAGGCGAAAGGTCTTCGTAATTCGCACTGCTATCTGCTCAATAAAGAGAATCTCCGTCCATGTTATCACATACAATACCCTGCGATCCTGAAGCCAAGGTTCGGATCAGGCAGCCGCGCCATTTATTTCCTGGAAGATCAGGGTCAGCTTGATGAAGCGATAAATGAGATATTCTGCGGAAAAAAATCAACCGGAATGTTTGCGACAGGCGAATGTCAGGATGGACAGCGAAGCTCATGCGGGGCTAACCGGGACGCTGAACAAAGCGAAGAAACACCGGCGGTACATTTAGATCCAGAGGAAATGAGTGCCAGACTCAAAGCCGCGATGTCATCACATATAGAGAAACAGAGCAAGCGTGAAGAACCACAACCGCCGTCGGATGAAGATTATGTTCTTGAGGAGGCGGCTCCCGGTCAGGAATACGGCATTGATGGCGTAGTAGAGCGATATGATTTTCAGATGATCCTGCTTCGCAGAAAGATCATCACACCGCTGCCGGCGCGTGAGGCAGTTGGTTACATATCAGTAGTGCCGGATAAAGAGAGGGAAATATGTTCGCTTATGCGCGATTATATATCCAGGATCGTAGAAGCACTGGGACTTAAGGATTGCCTTATCCATGCGGACGTAATGTACCTTCGCAGGAAAATGCATGTCATTGAGCTTTCGGCAAGACCGTCAGGTCACAATCTCCATAATCTGTTTACCCCAATGGCGACAGGCGTTGACATGTGCCGCGAATATCTTGCATATATGAGTGGGAAGCATCACAATTTCGAACCGCTTCAGACACGCAAGATGATGATCCACTATTTCGATATGGGGAACTGTTTTGTGCATTGGGTTCCAACAAGAGACAGCATCCGTATTCCGGACAATGTGAAGCTTCTAAAGTGGCAGTGCAACATAAGAACGCTCGATTATCTGTGCCCGGTGACTACCGGACATTCGATCATGAACAGAGGATATTATATACTCGATGGTCAAAAAGATGAGGATTTTGCAGAGGCTGCTGAATTCATCAAGAATCAGTTCGAGCTAAGCTGAGTAGCATTTGTGTTGAGATGCTGCGAATCATAATCCGCATCCCGGAAAGCTCTCAATGAGATCCCATGCGAGCGGTGTGCCGCGTTTTATGTCGGTCACCGCTTTTTTTCCTAAAAGTTCATCATAGTATTTTGTATGAAGTCCGTTGCCCGGGCGTATCGAACGCATATTTTCGGGAGTGAGCGCTTCACCTGTTTTAATGTCTTTTACGGCAAATAAAGAACGTGAGCCTTCATGTTCTATCTTTTGTTTCTCGGTCAGAGTATATTCCGGTGAACCGAGAGCCTTTTCCATTATCCTGATATTCTTAACCATTTCCTTAAATTCATCAGGCTCCATTGAAAATGAACCATCAGGTCCGCCGTCTGCGCGTTTGAGTGTCATGTGTTTTTCTACCATGCGAACGCCTAGCGCGATAGAGCCGGAAGCTACGGCACTGCCCATCGTATGGTCAGATAGTCCGACTAGACAGTCATATTTCCTGGCAAGAGTCGGAATCACACGCAGATTAATGTCTTCGTAAGGTGTCGGGTAGGATGAAACGCATTTGAGAAGCATAACGTTTTTATTTCCTGCATCAGTACAAGTCTTAAGCGCCAGCTCAATATCATCCGGAGTAGCGATACCGGTCGAGATGATGATCGGCTTGCCGGTCTTTGCGCACATACGTATGAGCGGGATATCATTGATCTCGTAAGACGCAATCTTGTATGCAGGCATATTCATGGATTTCATGAAATCGACAGCAGTAGGATCAAAAGGTGATGAGAAGCAGTCAAGACCTATGCGCTCGGCTTCCTTCATGAGTTTCGGCTGCCAGTCCCAGGGCGTATACGCTTCCTGATAGAGCTTATATAATGTTGTGCCGTCCCAGATCGTGCCGCCGGTTATGCGGAAACACGGGTTATCACTGTCCATCGTGATCGTGTCGGCAGTGTAAGTCTGCAGTTTGATCGCGTCAGCGCCGGCATCCTTTGCGGCATGAAGAATCCTGACAGCTCTGTCATAATCCTGCAGATGATTTGCGGACATCTCTGCGATTATATAAACAGGCGAGTCTTCGCTTATTGTATGATTTCCTATCTTAAATTCGTGATTCATTCGGAATACCTCTATGATAGTTCAATTCAATCTGAGCACTTTGCACCCATCTGATATTGGTTGTTTTATTATGTTAGTAGTGGTTCTTCTGCAGAAACTCGTCGAGCCCCCACTCATCGCGCGCCTTGAAGAGTGTACCGTCTGTCAGCTCTGCATAGACAGCCGGAAGATATCTTATAAAAAGCGGCGTCAGGCACATAGTGTAGCCGCCGGCAAGATCATAGATTATCCGGTCCCCCGGCATAAGCACAGGCGCGTTTCTCAGTTCGAACAGACGGTCATATTCCATGCATGAAAATCCGCATACCCACTGACAAGGGACAGGTTCACGCTGCGATGTCGGTATATCGGGGCGATAGTCGATGTGATGCGGATATTCGTGACGCGTAACCTGCGGGTTCAGATTCAGACGGCTGCCGTCAGTCACGAGATACCTGATTCCGCGGATATCCTTGTAGTCGAGGACTTTGGTCATAAACTTTGTTGCTCGGGAAATAAGAGACACTCCGGGTTCAGCGATGAGCGTAACTTTTGCCGGATCAAAGAAAGTCTTTAATCTTTCACAGATTCCCTTAAAATAATCGGGATATGATGGCATATCATCACGACCCCCAAAGTATCCGCCACCCATATCAACATATGAAAGGTCAAGATCGTTCTCTTTTGCGATGCGTACAGCCATTTCCGCGAGAGCCGCAAATACATTTACAGTTCGCGACTGCGTTGAGGAATGCAGATGAAGTCCCGCTATCTGAGCACCTTTTATTTGCCGGATCTGAGAGATAGTATCTGCAAGGACACCGTTCTCATAACAGTAGCCGAAGCGCCCGCCGTCTTTTGCAGCAAGCTTTTCATCAGGGCAAAGCGAGGAAATATCGACATTTACGCGAATCCCGATAGAGAATGTCCTGTCAGAATTTGATTCACAAAGCTTTCGGAGCCAGCCGATCTCTTCGTGCGAATCCATGTTGACGATACCGCCGGATGTGAGGATGCGGTCAAACAGTGCGTGATCCTTAATAGGGCCATTGTAAATTATTCCGGAATCCTTGAAACCAAGCTTATGAACGAGCTCATACTCGTCTTTTGAGACAATCTCAGCGTGAAATCCTTTGGACTTCAGGTTTTTTAAGAGCCAGGGAAGCGAGTTCGTTTTGACCGAATAAGCCGTTGCAAAGTTGTCACACCAGTTATCGTAAAGAGAATCCTTCAGAAGCTTTATGTCATAATCAAGATCTGCTTCGCGGATAAGGTAGCAGGGAGAATCAAGACCTGCATATTTATTTTCATTTATCATGTCTGGATCTTTCATGTTTTCAATATCAGAAGAAGTCATCGTATACCTCACGTATGTTTAGCGCAGCTCCATAAGTTTGTATTTCAGTTCCGCGATCTTCCAGTCGGACAGATTATCGATGTCCTGAACTTCAGTCTCATCCATGATCATCGGGATCATGTTGTCGACATCAGTTGTTTTGCCGCGGAGAAATGCGTCTGTGCGGCAGGCATAGAACTGTCCGCAGTCGTGGTAGAACTTTTCGAGATCCTGCGAACGAGAAGATGCATATTCAGGATATCTGCGGCGAAGTTCATCCTTATCATTTAGTATCATACCGCGCTGCGGCGGATATGAAAATGGGACAACAGGGAGAACAGATTCAGCGTCGTCAAGAAGTTGCATTGCAGTGCGCAGTTTATCAGGTGTGATGAATGGCGCTGTCGGATAGATGCAGCAGAATCTATCAAAATGCTTCCCTTTTGCTTCGTATGCGTTAAGGACTTCTGCAATCACATCATCGGTCGATGCATGGTCATCTGACGCGGCACTGCTTCTCATAAATGGGACATTTGCACCGGCTATGCGCGAGATCTCCGCGATCTCTTCGTCATCGGTCGATACCATGATTTCATCAAATACGCCAGATTTTATCGCAGCGTCTATCGAATAGCATATTATCGGTTTCCCAAGAAAAGGTTTTATATTTTTGCGCGGTATGCGCTTACTGCCGCCGCGCGCTGTTATAAGTGCAAGTGAAAGAGCCATGTGTGCCTCCTGATATGAATCATAGATATATACAATCAGTTTATTTTTATATATATGATATCGTATATAATATATGCTTATGATATCACGGAATAAAGCATAGCGCTATGGAATGCGATAAGCACAAGCATATTAACGAAGTGTTAATAAAACACAAATAGCACATTAAAAGCGAATAATTACGCAATATTCACAAAAACATTGACATAGCATGCTGCAAAGGCTATTCTGTAAGTGGAGGCAGGGACTATGCTTGTACAATTTTCAATGAAGAATGTTTTGTCATTTAAAGAAGAAGCAGTGTTAGATATGACAGCTGTTTCAGCATATAAGGAACATGTAGAGAATCTGGTAGACATTTCGGATAAAAATAACGATAGGCTTGTCCGGGCTGCTGCAATTTATGGAGCTAATGCGAGTGGTAAATCGAATATTTTCTTAGGAATGGCGGCTTTCCAACGAATTGTTGTTGAATCAATGAACAATATTCAGGATGACAAAACAGCTATAGAAAAATACTATATTCCATATTTGTTTGATGATGTAAAGCTGAATTCTGAATTTCAGGTT
>OBMA010000806.1_pt1 | contig 19126 bp, 18 predicted proteins | sample 1539141 | NCBI WGS metagenome assembly OBMA01 (sample SAMEA3991484, study PRJEB22521) | metagenome | biome: anthropogenic terrestrial biome; feature: sewage plant; material: raw primary sludge | place: Sweden | collected 2012-09-26 | reverse complement strand
GCGAATCCACTGGCCCGGCTGCGGCACGGCGTTGATGCGCACGCGGCCATCGCCCTGCGCCTCGCAGTCTTCCTGCATCAGGATGGCATCGGCACCTGCAGGCACGGGGGCGCCGGTGAAGATGCGCGCTGCCGTGCCCGGCTGCAGGGGCTCGCCCGCGCTGCCCGCTGCAATGCGCTGTGATACGGGCAGCAGGGCACCCGCAGCCGCCACATCGGCGCAGCGCACGGCATAGCCGTCCATCGAGCTGTTGTCCTGCGGCGGCACATGCAGCGCCGAGATGCAGTCCTGGGCCAGCACGCGGCCGTCGGCATCAAAGGTGGTGACGGTGTCGACGCCTGTCAGCGGCGTGGCGTGGCCCAGCAACTCGGCCAGCGCTTCATCCAGCGGTTTGAGGGGTTTCATTGGGGGGCGCATGGCAACAGGTCTCCGTGCAGGTCCCATTGGTAGTCAAAGCGGTCGGCGTGCTGCAGCAGCCAGTCGACCACCTGCGCGGGCGCATTGAGGTCGAGCACGGGCAGCTGGGTGGGCACCGGCAGGCCGTGCGGGGCATCGGTGGCAACAGCGACCACAAAGTCGTCTTCGGGGTAGCGCACGGGCTTGGCCGCGCGTCCGGGCTCGGGCATGCGCCACACTTCGATCTTGAGCAGATCACTGTCTTTGAAGCCCTCCACCAGCACCCAGTCCACGCCCTGGTAAAGCTCGGCCAGCAGATGGTGCACGCTGAGCGTGGCGGGCTGCTCGAACTCGCGCACCAGCATGAGGCGCTTGTCGGAGGCGGCCACCACTTCGAAGGCACCGGCTTCGCGATGGCGGTAAGTGTCCTTGCCGGGGTGATCGATGTCGAAACTGTGGTGGGCGTGTTTGACCACCGAAACGCGCAGCCCCCTGAGCCGCAACTCGGGGATCAACTGCTCGACCAGCGTGGTCTTGCCGCTGCCGGAGAAGCCGGCAAAGCCTACAACCTTCATCCAATGCTCCTGTGAATAGCTATGCTATTTATAGCTGCCAGCGCTTATCAGACAAGCGCTAGGGGCATTTTTGACTCAAAAACCCTGGGGCGCCGCACTTCCGACAGGGAATTACTGGCAGTGCCGCTCGATATACGCCTTGACCAGTTCCACATCGGCTGGCATGACCTGCACGCGCTTGGGCAAGGCCTCGATGCCGGCAAAGCGGTCGGGGCGCTCGGGGGCATGGCCCAGGGCCTCCTGAATGGTTTCGGCAAACTTGATGGGCAGGGCTGTTTCCAGGACGATCATGGGCACGCTGCCGTCGCCCCGGTGCTCGCGCGCCACCTTCACGCCATCGGCGGTGTGGGTGTCGATGGTCACGCCAAAGCGGCTGTAGGTGTCGCGGATGGTGGCCAGGCGGTCGGCATGGGTGCTCTTGCCGCTTTCAAAGCCGTATTTGGCTGCAGCGTCGGCAAACAACGGCTCCGCGCTCAGGTCGAAGCGGCCATAGGTCTGCAAGGCGGCGCTGAACAAGGCCTTGGTGCGTTGGCCATTGCGCCCCAGCAGGTCGAACACAAAGCGCTCGAAGTTGCTGGCCTTGCTGATGTCCATCGAGGGGCTCGATGTTTCGTGTGTGTCGGCGCTGCCGCGCACGCGGTACACACCGGTGCGAAAGAACTCGTCGAGCACGTCGTTCTCGTTGGTGGCCACCACCAGCTTGTCGATCGGCAGGCCCATCATGCGCGCCACATGGCCGGCGCAGATGTTGCCGAAGTTGCCGCTGGGCACGGTGAAGCTGACCTTCTGGTCGTTGGGATTCGCCGACGGGCCGCCCCTAGGCGAATCAGCCCCCTCGGGGGGCAGCGAGGACACGCCAGTGCCGAGCGTGGGGGCCGGGTGTTCAGTGGCTTGGATGTAGCCCGCAAAGTAGTACACCACCTGCGCCAAGAGGCGCGCCCAGTTGATGGAGTTGACGGTGCCGATCTTGTACTTGCGTTTGAATTCGAGGTCGTTGCTGACGGCCTTGACGATGTCCTGGCAGTCGTCGAACACGCCTTCGATGGCGATGTTGTGGATGTTCTCGTCCTGCAGGCTGAACATTTGCGCCTGCTGGAAGGGGCTCATGCGGCCGTGCGGGCTGGTCATGAACACGCGGATGCCCTTCTTGCCGCGCATGGCGTATTCGGCCGCGCTGCCGGTGTCGCCACTGGTGGCGCCCAGGATGTTCAGCTCGGCACCACGGCGGCCCAGTTCGTATTCGAACAGGTTGCCCAAGAGCTGCATGGCCATGTCCTTGAAGGCCAGCGTGGGGCCGTTGGACAGGGCTTCGAGCCACAGGCCGTCTTCGAGGTGGCGCAGCGGCACGATCTCGCCGGTGCCAAACACTTCGGCGGTATAGGTCTTGGCGCACAGGGCCTTGAGGTCGGCGGCAGGAATGTCGTCGATATAGAGCGACAGGATCTGAAACGCCAGCTCGGCGTAGCCCTGCTCGTGGTAGGCCTTGCGCAGTTGGGTCAACTTGGCGTCGTCGATCTGCGGGTAGTGCTCGGGCAGGTACAGGCCGCCGTCGGGCGCCAGGCCTTCGAGCAGGATGTCGCAAAAGTGTTTGCGGTCCGGGTGGCCGCGCGTGGAAAGGTACAGCATGGCGTTCGTCCTGCGTGTTGGGCTTAGTTCAGCTCTTCCTTGCGGATACGGGTGATGGGCGCCAGCACCGTAGGAAGCTGCTGCATCTGGGCGATGGCATCGTTCATGGTGCCTTCGCGCGTGTCGTGCGTGAGGATGATCAGATCGGTTTGCGTGGAACCTTCGCCCCCCACCTCGTCCGCTTCGCGCTGCAGCACCGCGTCGATGCTGATGCCCGCATTGGCCAGGATGCCGGTGACCTTGGCCAGCACGCCGGCCTGGTCGGCCACGCGCAGGCGCAGGTAATAGCTGGTGACCACTTCGCTCATGGGCAGCACGGGCAGCTCGTTCATGGCCTGGTCAAGGGTGTGCGGCTGGAAGGCCAGGTGCGGCACGCGGTTGAGCGGGTCCACCGTGTGCAGGCGCGTGATGTCCACCAGATCGGCGATCACGGCGCTGGCGGTGGGCTCGGAGCCCGCGCCCTTGCCGTAGTACAGCGTGGCGCCCACGGCGTCGCCCTGCACCACCACGGCGTTCATGGCACCTTCCACGTTGGCGATCAGGCGCTTGGATGGCACCAGGCTCGGGTGCACGCGCAGCTCGATGCCCCCGGCGGATTTGCCGGCGGCGTCGGTTCTTTCCACCCGCTTGGTGATGCCCAGGAGCTTGATGCGGTAGCCCAGCTGCTCGGCGTATTTGATGTCGGTGGCGCTGAGCTGGGTGATGCCTTCCACATAGGCCTTGTCGAACTGCACCGGGATGCCAAAGGCGATGGCACTCATGATGGTGACCTTGTGCGCGGCGTCCACGCCTTCGATGTCGAAGGTGGGGTCGGCCTCAGCATAGCCCAGGCGCTGCGCCTCTTTCAGCACCACATCAAAGTCCAGGCCCTTGTCGCGCATCTCGGACAAGATGAAGTTGGTGGTGCCGTTGATGATGCCCGCCAGCCACTGGATGCGGTTGGCCGTGAGGCCCTCGCGCAGCGCCTTGATGATAGGGATGCCACCGGCCACGGCCGCTTCAAAAGCCACCATCACGCCCTTGGCCGATGCTGCGGCAAAGATCTCGGTGCCATGCACGGCCAGCAGCGCCTTGTTGGCGGTGACCACATGCTTGCCTGCGGCAATGGCTTCGAGCACCAGTGCCTTGGCAATGCCGTAGCCGCCAATCAGCTCGATGACGATGTCGATGTCGGGGTTGGCGATGACGGCGCGTGCGTCGCTCACCACCTGCACGCCCTCACCCACCACTTTCCTGGCGCGCTCCACGTCGAGGTCGGCCACCATGGTGATCTCGATGCCCCGGCCCGCACGGCGGCGGATTTCTTCCTGGTTGCGTTGCAGCACGTTGAAGACGCCGCTGCCGACGGTGCCAATGCCCAGCAGGCCTACTTGGATCGGTTTCATGGGGAATTTACCAGTCAAAATGCGCCGCAGCGCTTTATCTATAAGCGCAAGCAGCTATCAAAAAAAGAGTTTTATTCGGTGCCGCACCGCTTGCGGTACTGCTCGAGAAAGCGCGCCACGCGGCCAATGGCCTCGCGCAGGTCGTCCTCATGGGGCAGGAACACGATACGGAAATGATCGGGCCAGGCCCAGTTGAAGCCCGTGCCCTGCACCAGCATCACCTTGGTCTCCTGCAGCAGCTCCAGAAAGAACTGCTGGTCGTCCTTGATCGGATAAATCACCGGATCTAGGCGCGGAAACATGTACAGCGCCGCCTGCGGCTTCACGCAGGTCACCCCGGGAATGGCGGTGATGAGCTGGTAGGCCAGGTCGCGCTGCTTGCGCAGGCGGCCGCCCTCGCCCACCAGTTCGTTGATGCTCTGGTAACCACCCAGCGCGGTCTGCACAGCCCACTGACCGGGCACGTTGGCGCACAGGCGCATGTTCGAGAGCATGTTCAGGCCCTCGATGTAGTCGCGTGCGGGCTTCTTGTCGCCCGACACCACCAGCCAGCCGGCGCGGTAGCCGCAGGAGCGGTAGCTCTTGGACAGCGAGTTGAAGGTGAGTGTGAGCACGTCCTCGCTCAGGCTGCCCAGCGCGGTGTGGCGTGCGCCGTCGTACAACACCTTGTCGTACACCTCATCGGCAAAGATCACCAGCCCATGCTCGCGGGCGATGGCAACGATGCCCTTGAGCAACTCGTCCGAATACAGCGCGCCCGTGGGGTTGTTGGGGTTGATCACGACAATGCCCTTGGTTCTGGGCGTGACCTTGGCACGGATGTCATCGAGGTCGGGCATCCAGCCATTGGCCTCGTCGCACAGGTAATGCACGGGCGTGCCGCCCGACAGGCTGGCCGCCGCCGTCCACAGCGGGTAGTCGGGCGAGGGCAGCAGCAGCTCGTCACCGGTGTCGAGCAACGCATTGGTAGCCATCACGATGAGCTCGCTGGCGCCGTTGCCCAGATAAATGTCGTCGAGCGTGACGCCCTTGATGCCCTGCTTTTGCGTCTCGTGCATCACGGCTTTGCGCGCCGCGAAAATGCCTTTGCTGTCCGAGTAGCCCGCCGAGTTGGGCAGGTTGCGGATCATGTCCTGCTGGATCTCTTCGGGCGCATCAAAGCCAAACACCGCCAGGTTGCCGATGTTGAGCTTGATGATCTTGTGGCCGTCTTCCTCCATCTGCCGGGCCGCGTCCATGATGGGGCCCCGGATGTCGTAGCAGACGTTGGCGAGCTTGGCGGATTTGTGGACGGTTTTCATGGACTGACTTTGAAATGCGGTGGGGTCAGAGACCTGCCAGCGCCCCGGGCGCTCTGGCGAAACCTATAATTTGACCACAGATCGACGGCACCCCGAGGCCCAAACGCCCGTGAATGCCGCTCCTGCAAAGCCCCAGCCCGTGGCCTGCGCCAACCCACCCAGCCTTCGCATGAAATTCCAGCCCGAACCCTCCTCCGCACAGACCATCCGTGCCTACGGCCCCGGCTGGATCGGCATAGATGCAGAAAAGATCACCACCAGCATCATCCTGGGCTCGGGCGGCCTGCGCATGGTCTGGCCGTGCGCCCGGTTTGAAGACCTTACGCCAGATCATTTCGCCCAGCTGGCCACCCTGGAGGCGGAGCTGATCATCTTTGGCAGTGGCGTGCGCAACCGCTTCCCGCCGCCGGCCTGGCTACAGCCACTGATGGCCCGGCGCATGGGCCTTGAAACCATGGACACCCCAGCGGCCTGCCGCACCTACAACATCCTCGCCAGCGAAGGCCGCAACGTGGTGGCGGCGCTTGTACTGGAAACACCGGTGGCCTAGAACGCGTTCGCGATCCTGGACAGAGCCCGCGGATTGGCCTTGGTGGCGTTTTCAGGGTAAAATCACCGGTTGCGGTCGGGGGCACCACCAAAATCAATAACACCCAGCTCCCCCGGCTTATCAACGACTACATCCTGAGAGATTGAAGTGATATGGCGATCGTTGTCAACAAACCCCTCCCTGAATTTGAAGCCAACGCGACCGGTGGTATCAAGGTCTCCAACACCTCCCACCTCGGCCAGGTTGTTGTTTTGTACTTCTATCCCAAGGACAACACGCCTGGATGCACCACGGAAGCCATGCAGTTCCGGGACAAGTACAAAGATTTTGCAAAAATTGGCGCTGCCGTTTTCGGCGTTTCGCGCGACAACATGAAGTCGCACGACGAGTTCAAGGAGAAGCTGGAGCTGCCCTTCGAGCTCATCGCCGACACCGAAGAAAAAATGTGCCACATGTTCGGCGTGGTCAAGAACAAGATCATGTACGGCAAGAAGGTCAAGGGCATTGAGCGCAGCACCTTCCTGATCGGACCCGACGGCATTTTGCAAAATGAATGGCGAGGTCTCAAGGTGCCAGGCCATGTGGACGAAGTGCTCAAGGCCGTCAAGTCCATCAAGGCCTTGAAAAAGGCCGCCTGAAACCCTGCGTTGCATGGCCCCTCACGCGGATCGCAAAGCTGCTGCGCAATCCGACACAGTGAATGGGCATAATGGTTCGATGCACCTGAAAACAGCCACGCTTTTTTCCTCCCCCAAAGCCGCCTTGGTCTCCAGGCGGCTTTTTGCTTTCTGAACACCCTACTCTGCCCAAGGCCCTGCCAACATGCCCCTGCCTCCCGCCCCCAGCCGGCGCGCTGCCATCCTCGCGCCAGAAGCCTACGAAGCAAGTGCGCGCACCCGTCCCGTTGATAAAACGCACCCCGAGGTGGAGACAAGGGTTGAACCTGCCAGCCGCAGCGGTCGCAAAACCGAACGCAGCCAGGCTGCTGCCGCGGAACTGGCACCAGCGCCCGCAATGATTCAGGTGGAAACCAAATCGCGCGCACCAGCCCCTTCCCAAGAGCCCGCCGCTGCCCCCGCACCAGTGGCGCGCCGCGCCACCAGTACCCGCAGCAGCACCGGCACCAGCAAACCTGCTCCCGGCGCGCCGGCAGCACCCGTTGCAGCGCGCAGCAAAAAGGCAGCGCCACAGGGGCCCGCCAAGTTGTTTGTGCTGGACACCAACGTTCTGCTGCACGACCCGACCAGCCTGTTCCGCTTCGAAGAACACGACATCTTCCTGCCGATGATCGTGCTGGAAGAACTCGACGGCCACAAGAAAGGCATGACCGAAGTGGCGCGCAATGGCCGCCAGACCAGCCGCACACTGGATGCACTGGCTGGTGTCCATGGCGCCGACATCGCGCACGGGCTCAAGCTCGACTCCACGGGCCAGCGTGCTGCCGGTGGGCACCTGTTCTTTCAGACGGTTCCGCTCGACTACAGCCTGCCCACCAGCCTGCCACAAGGCAAGGCCGACAATCAAATTCTGGGTGTGGTGGAGGCCCTGCGCAAGCTGCATGCACCGCGCGAGGTGGTGCTGGTGTCCAAAGACATCAACATGCGCGTCAAGGCGCGCGCCCTGGGCCTGAACGCCGAGGATTACCAGAACGACAAAACGCTGGAAGACGGCGACCTGCTCTACTCCGGCGTGTTGGCCCTGCCCACCGATTTCTGGGTCAAGAGCGGCAAAAACGTGGAAAGCTGGCAAAGCGGCGCGCACACCTACTACCGCATTGGCGGCCCCATCGTGCCGCAACTGATGATCAACCAGTTTGTCTACTTTGAGGCCCCGGGCGAGCCCAGCCTGTTTGCCCGGGTCAGCGAAATCCGTGAGAAGACGGCGGTGCTGCAGACGCTCAAGGACTATGGTTCGGTCAAGCACGCGGTGTGGGGCGTGACCACGCGCAACCGCGAGCAGAACTACGCCATGAACCTGCTCATGGACCCCGAGGTTGACTTCGTGACGCTGACTGGCACGGCCGGCACCGGCAAAACCCTGCTGGCGCTGGCCGCCGGCCTCACACAGGTGCTGGACGACCGCCGCTATACCGAGATCATCATGACCCGCGCCACCGTGAGCGTGGGCGAGGACATCGGCTTTTTGCCCGGCACCGAGGAAGAAAAGATGGGCCCCTGGATGGGAGCACTGGACGACAACCTCGAATTTCTGGCCAAGGGCGACGGCGGCAACGCGGGCGAGTGGGGCCGTGCAGCCACCAACGAACTCATCCGCAGCCGCATCAAGATCAAGAGCATGAACTTCATGCGAGGCCGCACCTTCCTGAACAAATACGTGATCATCGACGAGGCGCAAAACCTGACGCCCAAGCAGATGAAAACGCTGATCACCCGCGCCGGCCCCGGCACCAAGATCATCTGCATGGGCAACCTGGCACAGATCGACACACCCTACCTCACCGAAGGTTCGTCGGGCCTCACCTACGCGGTGGATCGATTCAAGGGCTGGCCGCACAGCGGGCACATCACGCTGGCACGCGGCGAGCGCTCGCGCCTGGCAGATTTTGCCAGTGAGGTGCTCTGAGCATGGCCGTGGGATGGGTTACTGCCCTCAAGCTGGTGCCCTGGGGCGACGTCCTGGAGGCGACGCCCCAGATTTTGCAGGCGGCCAAAAAGCTGCTGGGCAGCACACGCCAAGGCACGGCAGATGCGGCTGCCGGCACGCTGGCGGGTGCGGGCGATGCAGCCACACCCCCGGTCGCCCTTCAGCTGCAGCAATTGCGCGAGCGGGTGGCGCGCCTGGAGCAGGAACAGCAGGAATCTGCCGTCCTGATCCAGTCCCTGGCAGAACAGAATGCCCAGGTGGTACAGGCGGTGGAAGTGCTGCGCCTGCGCAACCAGCGCCTCACGGCGGCCATCGCGCTGCTGGGGGCGGTGTGCGCCGGGCTCATCGTGTGGGCACTGCGGCAGTAGCGCCGGCGGCCAACGCAAAAAAGCTATTATTTTGATAGCTACTAGCGCTTGTAAATCAAGCGCTAGCCGCTATTTTTACTAGAAATCGTCGCCCGAACCCATTGCCAGGCTCTCAAAGCGCGTCTGCGACTTCTGGAAGTACAGCTTCACGGTGCCAGTGGGACCGTTACGCTGCTTGCCGATGATGACCTCGGCCACGTTCGGCTCTTTGCTGTCCTTGTTGTAGTAGTCGTCGCGGTAGATGAACATGATGATGTCGGCATCCTGCTCGATGGCGCCCGATTCGCGCAGGTCACTCATCATGGGGCGCTTGTCGGTGCGCTGCTCTACCGAGCGGTTGAGCTGCGACAGCGCAATCACCGGACACTGCAGCTCCTTGGCCAGCATCTTCAGGCCCCGCGAAATTTCGCCCAGCTCGGTGGCCCGGTTTTCGCCCTGAGAACCGCTAGAGCCACTCATCAGCTGCAAATAGTCCACCACGATCAGGCCCAGCTTGCCGCACTGGCGCGCCAGGCGCCGCGCATTGGCGCGCAGCTCACTGGGCGTAAGACCCGGTGTTTCGTCGATGTGCAGCGACACCGTGCGCAACTTTTCGATGGCTTCGGTCAGGCGCGGCCATTCTTCATCACTGAGCTTGCCGGTGCGCAGGTTGCCCTGGTTGATGCGGCCAATCGAGCCGACGATACGCACGGCCAACTGGGCAGCGCCCATTTCCATCGAGAAGATAGCCACGGGCAGGCCTTCGTTCAGCGCCACATGCTCGGCAATGTTCACCGCAAACGCCGTTTTACCCATGGACGGGCGCGCAGCCAGCACCACCATGTCGCCGGCCTGCAGGCCCGAGGTCATGCGGTCCAGGTCGACAAACCCCGTGGGCACGCCGGTGATGTCATTGGGGTTGTCAGCCATCTCCTGCACGCGGTCGAGCAGGTCCACCACCAGGGTGTCCATGGCCTGAAAGCCCTGCTTCATGCGCGAGCCTTCTTCACCGATGTTGAAGATTTTTTGCTCGGCCTCGTCGAGGATCTTGTCCACCGGCTTGCCCTGCGGGTTGAAGGCGTTGGTGGCAATTTCGTCGCTGGCCGTGACCAGCTTGCGCAGAATGGCCCGCTCGCGCACGATCTCGGCGTAGCGGCGGATGTTGCTGGCGCTGGGCACATACTGCGCCAGGTTGTTCAGATATCCCAGCCCCCCAATTTCCTCGGCCTTGCCCAGCCCCTGAAGCTGCTCATACACCGTGATCACGTCGGCAGGCTTGCTGGCATTGATCAGGCCGCCGATGGCGGCGTAGATCAGCTTGTGCTCGTAGCGATAGAAATCGCCGTCTTTGAGCAGATCGCCCACGCGGTCCCAGGCGTTGTTGTCCAGCAGCAGCCCGCCGAGCACGCTCGACTCTGCCTCGATCGAGTGCGGAGGCACGCGCAGCTGGGCAATCTCGCGGTCCGGCATGGGCGGTGCGAAACCGTGGTCATCGAGCGGGGGGAAAACAGCAGACATGGGGTTCCTTGGGGCAAGCCTTTAATGCTAGCGCAGAGCGGCCTGACGGGATGGGGACAAGCCTGTGGATAACCACGGGGAAGGCTGTGGGTTGCCCTGTATGGTTGCACCGCACCAAAAACAAAAGCCGCCCGAGGGCGGCTTTTGTGCATCGTCACGAAATGACGATCAGGCGACGATCAGGCGCTTTCGCCGTAGACCGACACGTTGACTTCAACAACCACGTCGGTGTGCAGAGCCACGCTCACCGAGGTGTCGCTCACCACCTTGATGGGGCCGTTAGGCAGGCGAATCTGGGCCTTGGCGACCTTGTAGCCTTGCTTGTTCAGCTCTTCGGCGATGTCGTGGTTGGTCACGGAACCAAACAGACGGCCATCCACACCGGCCTTTTGCGTCAGCTTGACGGTGGTGCCAGCCAGCTTTTCGCCTTGGGCCTGGGCTTCTGCCAGCTTGGCAGCAGCCGCCTTTTCGAGTTCGGCGCGCTTGGCTTCGAACTCGGCCTTGGCCGATTCGGTGGCGCGGCGTGCGCGGCCCGAAGGGATCAGGAAGTTGCGGGCATAGCCGTCTTTGACCTTGACGATTTCGCCGAGGTTGCCGAGGTTCACAACCTTGTCGAGCAGAATGATTTGCATGGGTTGTGCTCCTTAGATCTTGTGCTGGTCGCTGTAAGGCACCAGGGCCAGGAAGCGGGCGCGCTTGATGGCGGTATTCAGCTGACGCTGGAAGATGGCGCGCGTGCCGGTCAGGCGTGCGGGGATGATCTTGCCGTTTTCGGCGATGAAATCGCGCAGCGTGTCGACATCTTTGTAGTCGATTTCTTCAACACCCGTCACCGTGAAGCGGCAAAAGCGCTTGCGCTTGAACAGCAGGGACTGGGTGTTGCGCTTTGGGCGCTTGTCTTTGTTGAACTTCTTGAACGTGGCCATTGCGGACCCCTTGCAAATTAATTTTGTTGAATATCCTGGATGTGGAGCACTGCATTCTTGCCATTGCGTGGCGTGGCCAGAAACCCACTGAAAGTCCAGAGACTTCCGATGTTCTGCCTTGCCAGACGCTCAGCCATTGCACCAAAGGCAACGGCTTTCATGGCGGCCTTGACTTCGCGGGGGTGGCCTGCCTCGTCTTGCTGCGACTCGTGTTCGAGACGCAGCGCAATGGCAGGCAATCCGGCGGGCGTGTAGCGCAGGGCCTCAGCCTCTGCGATACAAGCGGTCAAGACAACGCGGTTCTCCACTCCTCAGGCTGAACTGTCAATCAGCGATCGCCAGAACGCTCGCCACGGTCACCGCGGTCACCGCCACGGTCGCCAGCAGCTGCGTATTCAGCTTGGCTGACCTTGCGGGCTTCTTCGCGCTCGACAGTCTTCATCATCGAAGAGGGGCCGGTATCGGCCTTCTTCTTCTGCACCGTCAGGTGGCGCAGCACGGCGTCGTTGAACTTGAAGGCGTGCTCCAGTTCAGCCATCACAGCCTGGTCGGCTTCGATGTTCACGCACAGGTAGTGGGCCTTGGCCAGCTTGTTGATCAGGTACGCCAGTTGACGACGGCCCCAGTCTTCCACGCGGTGCACCTTACCGCCGCCAGCGGTGATCATGCCCTTGTAGCGCTCCAGCATGGCTGGAACTTGTTCGCTTTGATCCGGATGGATCAACAAAATGATTTCGTAATGACGCATGCATACTCCTTCTGGGTAAGACCACCCGTTGCGTCCCAATCTCGTCGATCTTGTCGAGATTGCGCGGTGTGGCAAGGCAAAGCCGGTGATTATAGCCCGCATCTTTGCGGCTTGTACACTCCCGGCCTGACCACTGCCGCGTGGCGTGCCATTTCGCGCGACCAAAACGGCGCCTGGCTTCCACAGCCCTTGAAATACGGCCCGCCCGCCCCATTCTTTTCGCGTATCCGTTCGTTTCAAAAAATTCCGATATGTCCGATAACAGCCAGCAATCCCCCAACCAAAGCACTCCCGCCCCCGAAGAAGTCGAAGCCGCCATGGCAGCCCACGCTTCTGACGAAATGGCCCGCCTGCAGGGCGAACTGGCCGAAATCAAGGCAAAAAGCGCTGAACTGGCGGACCAGTTCCTGCGCGCCAAGGCCGAGGCGGAAAACGCCCGTCGCCGCGCAGAAGACGAGGTGTCCAAAGCCCGCAAATTCGGCATCGAAAGCTTTGCCGAAAGCCTGCTTCCCGTGGCAGACAGTCTGGACGCAGCACTGGCCATCCAGAACGCGACGGCCCAGCAACTGCGCGAGGGCTCCGACGCCACGCTGCGCCAGTTGACTGCTGCGCTGGAGCGCAACAAGGTGCTGGCCATCAACCCGGCCGCCGGCGACAAGTTCGACCCCCACCAGCACCAGGCCATCAGCGTGGTGCCTGCCGACCAAGAGGCGAACACGGTGGTGTCCGTGCTGCAAAAGGGCTACTTGATCTCGGAGCGCGTGCTGCGCCCCGCGCTGGTGACGGTCACCGCCCCCAAATAAATTTCTGGAAAACAACTTGAACCCGTTCAAGTTATCCACAAGTTACTAGCTATCCAATCATTCAAACATCGCGGAGAAGAACATGGGAAAAATCATCGGTATCGATCTGGGCACCACCAACAGCTGCGTGTCCGTCATGGAAGGCAACACCACGCGCGTGATCGAAAACTCGGAAGGTGCCCGCACCACGCCGTCGATCGTTGCGTACCAGGAAGATGGTGAAGTGCTGGTGGGCGCCTCGGCCAAGCGCCAGGCTGTGACCAATCCCAAGAACACGCTGTACGCCATCAAGCGCCTGATCGGCCGCAAGTTCACCGAAAAAGAAGTGCAAAAGGACATCGACCTGATGCCCTACAAGATCACGGCGGCCGACAACGGCGACGCCTGGGTCGAAGTGCGCGGCAACAAGATCTCTGCCCAGCAGGTCAGCGCCGACATTCTGCGCAAGATGAAGAAGACTGCCGAAGATTACCTGGGCGAGCCCGTGACCGAAGCCGTGATCACCGTGCCCGCCTACTTCAACGACGCCCAGCGCCAGGCCACCAAGGACGCCGGCCGCATTGCCGGTCTGGATGTCAAGCGCATCATCAACGAGCCCACCGCCGCGGCACTGGCCTTTGGCCTGGACAAACAGGAAAAGGGCGACCGCAAGATCGCCGTGTATGACCTGGGTGGCGGCACGTTCGACGTGTCCATCATCGAAATCGCCGATGTGGACGGTGAAAAGCAGTTTGAAGTGCTGTCGACCAACGGCGACACCTTCCTGGGCGGCGAAGACTTCGACCAGCGCATCATCGACTACATCATTGCCGAGTTCAAGAAAGAGCAAGGCGTTGATCTGTCCAAGGACGTGCTGGCCCTGCAGCGCCTGAAGGAAGCCGCCGAAAAGGCCAAGATCGAGCTGTCCAACAGCGCGCAAACCGACATCAACCTGCCCTACATCACGGCCGACGCCTCGGGTCCGAAACACCTGAACATCAAGCTCACGCGCGCCAAGCTCGAAGCCCTGGTGGAAGAGCTCATCGAGCGCACCATTGCCCCTTGCCGCACCGCCATGAAGGACGCCGGCATCAGTGTGTCCGACATCAACGACGTGATCCTGGTCGGCGGCATGACGCGCATGCCCAAGGTGCAGGAAAAGGTCAAGGAATACTTCGGCAAAGAGCCCCGTAAGGACGTGAACCCCGACGAAGCCGTGGCCGTGGGCGCTGCCATCCAGGGCCAGGTGCTGTCGGGCGACCGCAAGGACGTGCTGCTGCTGGACGTGACGCCGCTGTCGCTGGGCATTGAAACCCTGGGCGGCGTGATGACCAAGATGATCACGAAGAACACGACCATCCCGACGAAGTTCGCGCAGACCTTCTCGACGGCCGACGACAACCAGCCCGCCGTGACCATCAAGGTCTTTCAGGGCGAGCGTGAAATGGCTTCTGGCAACAAGCTGCTGGGCGAGTTCAACCTTGAAGGCATTCCACCCGCATCGCGCGGAACGCCCCAGATTGAAGTGTCGTTCGACATCGACGCCAACGGCATCCTGCACGTGGGCGCCAAGGACAAGGGCACGGGCAAGGAAAACAAGATCACCATCAAGGCCAACTCGGGCCTGTCGGAAGAAGAAATCCAGCAGATGGTGAAGGACGCCGAGCTCAATGCCGCCGACGACAAGAAAAAGCTGGAGCTGATCCAGGCCCGCAACCAGGGCGAAGCCGCTGTGCACAGCGTGAACAAGAGCCTGGCCGAGCATGGCGACAAGCTGGATGCGGGCGAAAAAGACGCCATCACCGCCGCAGTCAAGGCCCTGGAAGAAGTCCTCAAGGGCGAAGACAAGGACGCCATCGATGCCAAGACCACGGCACTGATGACCGCCAGCCAGAAGCTGGGCGAGAAGATGTACGCCGAATCCCAGGCTGCACAGGCGGCGCAGGCAGCCGGTGGTGCGGATGCGGCAGGTGCATCGGCTTCGTCTGGCAAGCCCGCAGACGACGACAACGTGGTCGATGCAGAGGTCAAGGAAGTCAAGAAGGGCTAAAGCAGCCCCGTTGCTGACCCGAGCCGCCGCGCTGGGCCCCTTTCAAGGGTGCCTGCGCGGCGTTCCTCTTCCAACCAGGCTGATTCATCCATGTCCAAAAGAGACTATTACGAGGTCCTCGGTGTTCCAAAAAACGCCTCCGAGGACGAAATCAAGAAGGCTTATCGCAAGCTGGCGATGAAGCACCACCCTGACCGCAATCAGGGGGATACCGCCAAGGGCGCCGAAGAAAAGTTCAAAGAGGCCAAAGAGGCCTACGAGATGCTTTCGGACGCACAAAAGCGCGCCGCCTACGACCAGTATGGCCACGCCGGCGTGGACCCGAACATGCGCGGTCCTGGCGGGCCCGGTGCGGAAGGTTTTGGTGGCTTTGCCGAGGCCTTTGGCGACATCTTTGGCGACATGTTCGGCCAGCAGGGTGGGCGCGGGCGTGGCGCGGGGGGCCGTCAGGTGTACCGCGGCAGCGACCTCAGCTACGCGATGGAAATCACCCTCGAAGAGGCCGCGCGCGGCAAGGATGCGCAGATCCGCATTCCCTCGTGGGAAAGCTGCGACACCTGCCACGGCAGCGGCGCCAAACCCGGCACCAGTGCCAAGACCTGCACCACCTGCACAGGCAGCGGCACGGTGCAGATGCGCCAGGGCTTCTTCAGTGTGCAGCAGACCTGCCCGCACTGCCGGGGCACGGGCAAGATCATTCCCGAGCCCTGCACCACCTGCTCCGGCCAGGGCAAGCTCAAGAAGCAAAAGACGCTGGAAGTGAAGATTCCGGCGGGCATCGACGACGGCATGCGCATCCGCAGCACCGGCAACGGCGAACCGGGCACCAACGGCGGGCCACCGGGCGACTTGTACATCGAGATCCGCCTGAAGAAGCACGACATCTTCGAGCGCGATGGCGACGACCTGCACTGCCAGGTGCCCGTGAGCTTCATCACGGCGGCGCTGGGCGGCGAGATCGAAGTGCCCACGCTGGCCGGCAAGGCCGCCATCGACATCCCCGAAGGCACGCAGGCCGGCAAGCAGTTTCGCCTGCGCGGCAAGGGCATCAAGGGCGTGCGCGCCAGCTACCCCGGTGACCTGTATTGCCACATCGCGGTGGAGACGCCCGTCAAGCTCACCGAGCACCAGCGCAAGCTGCTGCGTGAGCTGGAAGACTCGCTGAAAAAAGGCGGCGGCCGCCACTCGCCCAGCGGCGAAAGCTGGACCGACCGGTTGAAAAACTTCTTCAGCTAAACACCGCACAGCAGCGCTGCCCGTTGCACCCAAGGCTGCCCCGCTTAGCGCCGGGCAGCCTTTTTTATTGCCCCGGCCCATGCGCCCACGGTGCCCTCGTGCGCCACATGCGCCACCTGCACACGCAGGTCTCAGCCCATTTTTACCAGCGCCCCCTGACCTGCATCACGCGGCCGCCCGCTCCCACCCACGGCAGCGGCCCCCCTGCGCGCTACGATGGCAGCCATTGGCACGCATGGAGAACTGCAATGGAAGTCAACATCACCTTTCTGGGCGGCGCCAGCACCGTCACTGGCTCGAAATATTTGGTGCGCCACAACGGCCACAGCATGCTGGTCGATTGCGGCCTGTTTCAGGGCTACAAACAGCTGCGCCAGCGCAACTGGCACCCGTTGCCCCTCACGCCGCACCAGATCGACGCCGTGGTATTGAGCCATGCACACCTCGACCACAGCGGCTATCTGCCCCTGCTGGCGCGCGATGGCTACACCAAGGCCATCCACGCCACCACCGGCACGCGCGACCTGTGCGCCATCCTGCTGCCCGACAGCGGCCACCTGCAGGAAGAAGACGCCGCCTTTTTGAACCGCCACCAGCTCTCGCAGCACGCACCGGCGCTGCCGCTCTACACGCGGCTCGATGCGCAGCACTGCATGAAGCAGTTCCGCACCCATGCGTTCCACAAGGCGTTTGAGCCGATTCCCGGCTGGCGCGTCACTTTTACGCCGGCCGGGCATATCCTGGGCGCGGCCAGCGTGCTGCTGGAAGTGGGCGGGCGGCGCATTCTGTTCTCGGGCGACCTGGGCCGTCCTGACGACCTGGTCATGAACCCGCCCGAGGCGCCACCCCAGGCCGACACCGTGCTGGTCGAATCCACCTACGGCGACCGCCAGCACGGGCAGGAGGACATCCTGCAAGAGCTGGGCCCCGCCCTGCAACGCCTGTCCCAGCGCGGCGGCGTCGCCGTGGTGCCGGTGTTTGCCGTGGGCCGGGCGCAGGCCGTGCTGCATGCCATCAACCTGCTCAAGAAACAGGGCACCATCGCCCGCTCGCTGCCAGTTTTTCTGGACAGCCCCATGGCCGTGAGCACCACCGGGCTGTTTGCGCACCACACAGGCGAGCACCGGCTGACCGCGCACGAGGCAGACGCCCTCTCGCACACGGCCACCATGGTGCAGACCACCGACGAATCCAAGGCCCTGGCACGGCGCCACGGCCCCATGGTGATCCTGTCGGCCAGCGGCATGGCCACGGGCGGGCGCGTGCTGCACCACCTTGCGCTGTATGCGGGCGACCACCGCAACATGATCATCATCACCGGCTACCAGGCGCCGGGCACGCGCGGCGCGCGCATTGCCAGCGGCGAAAAGACCACCCGCATCCACGGGCAGGATGTGGATGTGCGCGCCGAAGTGGTGCAGCTCACCTCTGCCTCGGCCCACGCCGACGCCAACCAGACCCTGGCCTGGCTGCGCAGCATGGGGCATGCGCCCGACCGGGTGTATGTGGTGCACGGTGAGATGGGCGCGGCCGACATGCTGCGCCAGCGCATCGAACATGAACTGCGCTGGCGTGCCGCTGTGCCCGAGCACGGCAGCACCCTGACCGCCTGAGGGGGCACAAAGCCAGGCGCTTCAGGCAGCATGCTTCAAAAAAAAGAGCGCTTTGCGCTCGTCTTTATTGGCTTTCAATCACAAAAGCAGCTGAAATGCTTTAAAAGCAAGCGCAAGCAGCTCACTTTTTTGACAAACTAAGCCCTTGCGCGATGAAAACCATCGCGTTTGGCGATGGCAAACACAAAAAATTGGGGTGAAAATCGCAAGTCTTCTCAAAACAAGAAGACTACACACCGCCCCATGAAAAGCTCCGAGCGCAGTTTTGCGCGCCGCATTGATCTCACCTCGCTGCAATTGTTTGTGGCAGTGTGCGAGCTCGGCAGCATTGGCCGCGCGGCCGAGCGCGAGTTCATTGCGGCATCGGCCGTGAGCAAGCGGCTGTCCGACCTGGAAACCGCTGTGGACACCGCCCTGCTCTACCGCCACAGCCGGGGCGTCACGCTCACCCCCGCGGGCGAAAGCCTGTTGCACCACGCGCGCACGGTGCTGTTTGGCCTGGAGCGCATGCAGGGCGAGCTGAGCGAATACGCCGAAGGCGTGCGCGGCCATGTGCGCATGCACGCCAACATCTCGGCCATCGTGCAGTTTCTGCCCGAAGACCTGGGCGCTTTTGCGCGCGCGCACAGCCAGGTGAAGATCGACCTGCAAGAACACCTCTCCAGCGATGTGCTGCACGCCGTGCAGGAAGGCGCGGCCGATCTGGGCATCTGCAACACCGGCGGGCCCGGCGCCGCCGACCTGCAAAGCCGCCCCTATCGGACCGATCATTTGGTGCTGGTTGTGCCTGCAGCGCACGCCCTGTCTGCGCAAGCAGCTATCAATTTTGAAGAGGTGCTGGACTGGGACATCGTCGGCCTGCACGCCAACAGCAGCATCAGCCTGGCCATGCGCGCTGCCGCCGCTGCCGCTGGACGCCCGCTGCGCCAGCGCATCCAGGTCACCGGGCTCGATGCCATGTGCCGCATGATCGACAACGGCTTGGGCGTGGGCCTGCTGCCCGACCGGGCCTTTGCCCTCATGCACGGCGTGGGCCGCCTGCAAGCCATTCCCCTGACCGACCCCTGGGCCCAGCGCGAGCTGCGTGTGGTGGCCCGCGACTTCGATGCCCTGCCCGTGACCGCGCGGCTGCTGGTGGAGCACCTGATCCGCCCGGCTGCTGGCACTTTCACGCCCACCTAAAATCCAACTTATCCACCCCCACGAAAAGAGACCGCCATGGGACGCACCCTGTACGACAAGATCTGGGACGAGCACGTCGTCCACACCGAAGAAGACGGCACCGCCATCCTCTACATCGACCGCCATCTGGTGCACGAAGTGACCAGCCCCCAGGCCTTCGAGGGCCTGCGCGAGGCGGGCCGCAAGGTCTGGCGCATGAGCTCCATCGTGGGCACGGCCGACCACAACACGCCCACCACCGGCTGGGAAAACGGCTACGACGGCATCACCGATCCGATCAGCAAAGA
>OBMA010000802.1_pt1 | contig 19173 bp, 20 predicted proteins | sample 1539141 | NCBI WGS metagenome assembly OBMA01 (sample SAMEA3991484, study PRJEB22521) | metagenome | biome: anthropogenic terrestrial biome; feature: sewage plant; material: raw primary sludge | place: Sweden | collected 2012-09-26 | reverse complement strand
CTTTACTCATTTTATGTGAAATTTTAAGTGGCAAATTTACGGAATTTTTGAGGGAAATTCAGTAGAAATGCAATACAAGATTGAGATTGAACGGTTATTGTAGAAATTTGTTTATCTTCTTGGTGTTTTGTTGTTAATGTAAATTAATAATTTTTAATAATACCTTTTTTTGCAACATAATCTGATCTGTTTAAACTTTCCATCATTATTTCGTGATTTTTTTCAAAATTCATTCTATCATTTTCTTTATGATGAAGGTGATATTGAATGGCGGCAAGTTTTATTGTTTTTAGATAGACCCCTTTCTTTAGAAGCCTTAAAACTAGTTCAGAATCTTCTCTGCCCCAACCAGAAAAATTTTCATCATAGCCATTTACAGCCATTATATCTTCTTTCCAAAAACTCATATTACAACCTCTTATTTTATACATTAACTTCTCTATAGGAGTGTTTTTCGGTTTAAAAAAAATGTTATATATAGGCAATCGAATTGCATTGAATCTATTAATAATTCCTTTTGTGAAAGGAGAAAAATGAATGCTCATATTTTTAATTTTTTTTGCAGTAGTCTCTTTTCCTACAAGTACTCTAGAACCAGAAATGAAACAGTTTTTAGTTGCTAAATTTTTATGATCCTTTATAAAATCTTTATGCAAAACAGTGTCTCCGTCTATTTGTATAATGTACTCATAGTTACACTCTTTTATTGCTTTATTTCTTACTTCTGACGCTCTGAAGCCAAGATCCTCTTGCCAAATGTGGATAATAGGAATATTACTTATTTTTTTGTAATAGTTAATAAGGTTGGTCGTTTCTATTTTAGAACCATCATCCGCTATAATGATTTCATTAGGAAATTCTGTCTGTAATAAAATGCTTTTCAGAATAAGCTCTAGAGACTCTGGCCAATTATATGTAGTTATTATAAGGGATGTTTTCATAATTAAATTTTTCAAATTTATTATTATTTTTTATATTTATAAAAATTTTTGTATTGGATTTAATTAATAAAGAAAAATTAGAGAATAAAAGAATTTCTTTTTTTGTAATAGACTATTCTCAAGGGGGAGGTGTAGAACGTGTGACATCAGACCTTATTGATATTTTTAAAAATAATGGACTTCAAGTAATAGACTTGGTTTCGTTGTATCAAGTAAACAAGACTCCATTAGTTAATTTTAATGAAACATTGAATTTTTTGGTATTTAATCCTATATCTAAAAAAGATATAGAAAGCCATTTTTTAGAATATTTTCATAAGAACAAACCAGATTTTTTTATATTTCAAGGAGATAATATGACTATTTCTTTGGCTATTTTAAGTGCAGCAAAAAAAGCAAAAGTTATTGCTATCCCCCAATACCATGGTTCTGTTTTTGCCTATTTAAAGAAATATCCTGATGCTCTAAAATCAAACTTCGAGAAGATAATTTTTTCTAAAGTTCAGTATCCTTTTAAAAAGAAAAAACTAAAAAATTTTATAAAATCTTGTGAAAATGGTCTCTTGTGCGTTAGTGAAAATTCGGCGAAAGAATTAAAATCTTTATTTGATGAACATATTACCAATAAAATAGAAAGTATTCGGAATCCTGTTTTTTTCCATGAGATTACTAATGTAGTCAAAGAAAATACTGTGAGTTTTGTTTCTCGTTTGGAAAGAAAACATAAGAATGCTTTCTTAATTGTAAAAACATGGGAACTATTACATAGATCTTTTCATGACTGGACTTTGAAAATATATGGTGAAGGTAGTTTAAGACCTAAAATGGAAAATTTTATTAAAGAAAAGCAAATTAAGAATGTAGAATTTATGGGTTTTTCTAAAGATATGAATCAAGAATTTGCGAAAAGTTCTATTACAGTTTCTACCTCTGATTGTGAAGGTTATCCAATGGTTGTAGCAGAAGCTATTGCTAGTAAAAATGCAATAGCTACCACAAGAAGTGATGGTGGGATTTGGGATATGATTATTGAAAATAAAACAGGATTGGTTTCAGATAGAAATAGAGCAGATTTATTAGCAAATAATATTGCAAAACTTATTCAAAATAACACATTAAGAAATCAATTGATTAATAATTCTTATGAACATTTGACAGGAATTGTAAATGATGATGTTTTTATTAAATGGAAGAAGTTTTTACAAAAAAAGCTCTGATTATAGACTGCACCCAAAAAGTTAGACACTTTTTAGGGGCAGTCCATTAAATAAGAGCTTTTAATTATTTAGATATCTATTACTTTATAGAAAAATTTAAACGTAAAACTACAAAGTGTTTATTTTCAAAAGATTGTATCTTTAAGAAGTGATGTTTTTAACTTTGTTAAAATTGAAAATATTCTATTTATTATCTCTTATTGTTAATAAATAACATGAAAGAATTCTGATAATATCTCAAATTATATAGAATAAGAGAGAATTACCTCCTCGATGATTAACACACATTCCATTAATTGTTCTTCTGTAATGACCAATGGTGGCGCTAATCTTATAATGTTTCCGTGAGTAGGTTTCGCTAATAGACCGTTTTCAGCTAATTTTAAACAGATATTCCAGGCGGTAGAGCTTTCTGGTGAATCATTTACCAAGATAGCATTTAATAATCCTTTGCCTCTCACTTTATAGATTAAATCTGTTTTTTCAATTATTTTATTGATTTCATTTCTGAAAATTATTCCTAGTTTTTCGGCTCTTTCAGATAAATTTTCGTCTATAACTACATCCAATGCTGCCATCGCAACTGCACAAGCCAAAGGATTACCACCAAAAGTAGAGCCGTGCTGCCCAGGATGGATAACATTCATAATCTCATTGTTTGCCAAAACCGCAGAGACAGGATACATGCCTCCAGAAAGTGCTTTCCCTAGAATAAGTATGTCTGGTTGTACGTCTTCGTGATGGCAGGCAATTAATTTACCTGTTCTTGCTATTCCTGTTTGTACCTCGTCTGCAACAAAAAGCACATTGTATTTTTTGCAAAGCTCCGAAGCTTTTTTTAGAAAACCTTCATTGGGAACATATACGCCAGCTTCGCCTTGTATTGGCTCTACCATAAATGCAGCAATATGCTGAGCTTCGTCTTCTAAAATTTTTTCTAAAGATTCTATATCATTGTAAGGAATTCTGATAAAACCTGGTGTGAAAGGCCCGAAATTATTATTGGCATCTTTATCATTAGAAAAAGATACTATGGTGGTAGTTCTTCCATGAAAATTATTTTCGCAGACAATTATTTTTGCATAGCCATCACTAATTCCTTTTACTTCGTAGCTCCATTTTCTGGCTAGTTTAATGGCGGTTTCTACAGCTTCTGCACCAGAATTCATGGGCAAAACCTTATCAAAACCAAACAGAGAGGTTATCTTTTTTTCATATTCTCCTAATTTTGAATTATAGAAAGCTCTAGAGGTTAATGCCAATTTTTGAGCTTGTTCTATGAGAGCATTTACTAACTTAGGGTGAGAGTGCCCTTGGTTAACTGCAGAATAAGCAGATAAAAAATCATAATATTTTTTTCCTTCTACATCCCAAACAAAAACACCTTCTCCTTTTTCTAAAACTACAGGCAGAGGATGATAATTATGAGCTCCATATTGGTTTTCTAAATCGATAAAGTCTTTTGAATTTTTGATTTTTACGGTCATACTATGATATATTTTTGATAAAAGTAGAAAATGTTTTTATGAAAAAAGAATTTGTAAATAAAAAAAGTTGTCTTTTGTAAGACAACTTTAATAATCAAATATTTTTACTTGAATTAGGTGATGTTTTCAAATTTTTTATCCATCACAAAATCCTCCATAAATTTAGTTGTATAGTTTCCTGCTAGATAATCAGGATTCTCCATTAATTGTCTATGGAATGGGATAGTAGTTTTGATGCCTTCTATATAAAACTCTTCTAATGCACGCTTCATTTTAGCAATGGCTTCTTCTCTGGTCTGTGCCGTAGTAATCAATTTGGCAATCATAGAATCATAATTAGAAGGAATGGTGTAACCTTTATAAACATGGGTATCTACTCTTACACCATGACCACCAGGAATATTAAGTTCTGTAATTTTCCCTGGGCTAGGTCGGAAATCATTATAAGGATCTTCTGCATTTATTCTACACTCGATAGAATGTAATTTCGGAAGATAATTTTTCCCTGAAATGGGCTGACCAGAAGCGAGTAAAATTTGCTCTCTGATGAGGTCAAAATCTACTACTTGTTCTGTAATAGGATGCTCCACTTGAATTCTGGTATTCATTTCCATAAAATAGAAATTTCTATGTTTATCTACCAAAAATTCTATGGTGCCAACGCCTTCATAACCTATAGATTCTGCTGCTTTTACAGCAGCTTCTCCCATTTTATGTCTTAGTTCCTCCGTCATAAAAGGAGAAGGAGTTTCTTCTGTTAGTTTTTGATTTCTTCTTTGTACAGAGCAATCTCTTTCAGAAAGGTGACACGCTTTACCGTATTGATCGCCAGCAATTTGTATTTCGATATGTCTAGGTTCTTCAATTAGTTTTTCCATATACATACCTCCATTCCCGAATGCAGCTACAGCTTCTTGAATGGCAGAATCCCAATGGTCTTTTAGGTCTTCTGCTTTCCAAACAGCACGCATACCTTTACCACCACCACCTGCGGTAGCTTTTATCATTACAGGGTAGCCAATTTCCTCAGCGGTTTTTGCCGCTACTTCATAAGAAGCGATAAGACCTTCAGAACCAGGGATGCAAGGTACACCAGCTGCTTTCATGGTAGCTTTTGCAGTAGCTTTATCTCCCATTTTTTCTATTTGTTCTGGAGTTGCTCCAATGAATTTGATGCTATTTTTTTGGCAAATTCTAGAAAAGTTAGCATTCTCTGACAAAAATCCATATCCCGGATGTATAGCATCTGCATTGGTAATTTCTGCGGCAGCTATAATATTGGTAATTCTTAAGTAAGAATCTTTACTCATAGGCGGGCCTATACATACCGCTTCGTCTGCAAATCTTACATGCAAACTATCTTTGTCTGCGGTAGAATATACTGCTACGGTTTTTATCCCCATTTCTTTGCAGGTACGGAGAATTCTCATAGCAATTTCGCCTCTATTGGCAATTAATATTTTTTTGAACATCTTTTTCGAATTTTAAATTATAAATTTTGAATTTTAAATTATTTTAAATGAAAAAACTCCATTTAAAATTTATAATCTTTAATCTAAAATTGCTTAAGATGGATCTACTAAGAATAAAGGTTGGTCATACTCAACAGGAGAAGCGTCATCTACTAAAATTTTAACAATTTTACCAGAAACTTCAGCTTCTATTTGGTTGAATAATTTCATTGCTTCTATTACACAAACTACAGTGTCGTTTTTAACCTCACTTCCTACATTTACAAATAAGTCTTTGTCTGGAGAAGGCTTTCTGTAGAAAGTTCCTATCATTGGAGATTTAATGGTAACATATTTGCTTTCATCTGTAGAAGAGTCTGCTTTGGCCTCTGCTGCTGGTGCAGTAGCGGGTGCGGAAGCTACAGGTGTGGCTACAGGCGCTTGGTAAGCTACCGGTTGAGGTGCAAAACTTATAGGAGCTTCACTACCAGCTAGTGGAGTTTTGATATTTATTTCAAAGTCTTTTGTTTTGTATTTCACTTCAGAAACACCTGCTTTGGCTACAAATCTTATTAGATTTAGTAATTCTTTAGAATCCATATATAATTATAATTTTTATACGGCTCAAATATAGTAATATTACAACAAAAAACCATTCAATTTTTTATAAAAATCGAATGGTTTTTTTATCGAAAAGAAAAAACGATGTGCTTTTTCTAATTATTCTTCAGTAGAAGCTACTTCTTTTTCTAGTACTACTTTACCTCTGTAGTAAAGTTTACCTTCGTGCCAGTGCGCTCTGTGGTAAAGGTGTAATTCGCCAGTAGTTGCATCTTTCGCTAATTGAGGAGCCACAGCTTTGTAGTGTGTTCTTCTTTTATCTCTTCTTGTAGATGACTGTCTTCTTTTAGGATGTGCCATTTTCTTGTTCTTTAAATTTTATTGTAAAATTCTAATTTTTGTCTTTTAATTTTTTTAAAACTTCCCAACGAGGATCTACTGCTTCAGTTTTTTCCTCTATTTCTTTGCTTTTCGGACTGAATTTTTCTAGAATTTTGTGATATTCATCTTCTTCGTTTACGTTGGGCGATATTTTTTTCATTGGGATAGAAAGTACTACTGCTTCGTAAATGATTTGGGATATATTGAAAGAGCTATCACCAGTTGGGATGGTAATTACTTCTTCATTGCTATCATCATATTCTTCGCCGAATTTTACCAAAACTTTGATGTTATTACTATTAGGATGAGAAAAATCTTCGTTGCTAATGTCACAAACCAGACCTACTGTTCCGCTAGTAGTAATATCAAATTCTAAAAATGTAGTGTGTTTTTCTAATTGCACATCTACAGTAATATGAGCGTTGGTAAACTCCTGCTCAGTCTCGAATAAATCAAAGAACGATTGTTCTACTTCAAATTTGAACTCGTGTTTTCCGTTTTTAAGTCCGGAAAATGCTACTTCATAGTTTCTTAATTTGTCCATAAAAACGGTTTGCAAAAATAAGGTAAATTTTTTAAATTACAAAAGAATTATTCATTTTCTTCTGGTAAATCTTCATCTATGCCGTTGTCATTCGCGAAAACCTTAGGTTTTAAAGGGTTTTTCGTTAGCTCCTGATATTCAGTTCTATTTTTAAAAATTTTAATTGCCGTGAAAATAGCTTCAGAAAATGAATGTGCATCTGCTAGATTTTTCCCTGCAATGTCATAGGCTGTGCCGTGATCTGGTGAGGTTCTTATAAAAGGAAGACCTGCGGTGTAATTTACCCCTTCTTCGTAACCTATGGTTTTGAAAGGAGCTAATCCTTGGTCATGGTACATTGCCAAAACGCCATCGAAACTGCTGTATTTTTCTGGTTGGAAAAAACTGTCTGCCGGATATGGCCCGAAAGCTAGAATTCCTTCGTCAAACAATTCTTTGATGGCTGGTTCTATGATTTCTATTTCTTCGTTTCCTATTGCGCCACCATCTCCAGCGTGAGGATTGAGGCCTAGTATTGCAATTTTAGGTTTTTGAATGCAAAAATCCTGAATCAAGCATTCATTTAGAATTCTTACTTGTTCTTTAATTTTGGACTTAGAAATGTTTTTTGCGATTTCAGAAACAGGAATGTGGTGTGTGGAAACAGCAACTTTTAAGTTTTCTGTTACCAAAAACATTAATCCCTTTTTATTAAATTTTTCTTCAAAATATCCTGTGTGACCAGCGTGTTTGAAGCCTTGCTTCATCATTTCGTCTTTATTGATAGGTGCTGTAACCAGTACATCTATGTCTCCATTCATAAGAGCATTGGTAGCTGCTTCTAGAGAGTCTATAGCCATTTTGGTAGATTCTTCTGTAGGAGTGCCAAAATCTACATTTACATTATCTTTCCAAAGGTTTACGATGTTAAGTTTGTCTGTTGCGGCTTCTTTAGGATGCTGGATGTAATTAAAATTCGCCTGAATTTTAAACACGTTTTTTTGGTAAGAAAATAGTTTTCCAGAGCCGAAAATGACTGGAGTAAAAAAATCTGTGATATTTTTATCATTTAGAGCTTTGAGGATTATCTCCACGCCTATGCCGTTAAAATCTCCAACTGAAATTCCTACCTTAATTTTGTGGTGTTTAGAACTCATTTTTAATTATCTTTGAAGTTTGAAATAGTTTGTACAAATTTAGGAAAATATTTGCAGAATAAATTTGTTATTTTCTAAAGAATTAAGAGCGTGTTTATAGCCCCGATGGAAGCATTTGTTTGAGCTCTTTTTTTTAAATTTTCCGAGGCATTAGAATGGGAAATTTGAAAAAAAAGCGAGTGCGGACAGCGGGATTGAGCTTTATACAGAAAATGACTCTTTCTGCTAAAAAAAATATAAAATATGTTTACAGGAATTATAGAAGCAACTGGCGAAGTAAAAAGAATAGAAAAGGAAGGAACAAATGTGCATTTTACGCTAAGCTGTCCGTTTACACAAGAGCTGAAAATAGACCAAAGTTTGGCGCATAATGGTTGTTGTCTTACGGTAGTAAAGATTTCTGGTGAAGAATATACCGTGACTGCAATTAACGAAACTTTAGAAAAAACGAATCTAGGAAATCTAGAAATAGGAAGCTTGGTAAATCTAGAGCGATGTATGATAATGAATGGCAGGCTAGATGGTCATATAGTACAAGGACACGTAGATAAGACTGGCGAACTGGTTTCTGTAGAAAATATTGATGGAAGTTATTTTTTGACTTTCAAATATGAAGAAGATGGAGCTTTTACTACCGTTCCACAAGGTTCTATTACCGTAAACGGAATAAGTCTAACGGTGGCGGATAGCGGAGATGGTCAATTCTCTGTGGCGCTTATCCCTTACACTTGGGAATATACCAATATGAAAACGCTGAAAGCAGGAGATAAAGTAAATTTAGAATTTGATATTATTGGTAAATATATAGCCAAGTTGCTAAAAAAATAATGGCGTTTAATAGATATAGAGGTTATAGTTTAAGAACCAGAGTTTTTATAGGGTTTATGGTAGTGTGTTTTCTCAGTATCATAGGCTCTACCGCTATGTCTTACCTCATTATCAAAAAATCTGTGGAAGACCAAAGTAAAATAGAAATGCAGAATAAATTTGAAGCATTGATGAAAACTTTGGATTATGCTCTCAGTCATACTACCGTTACAGGCAGTAGCCTTCCAGAGGTTTTGCAAGATGAAATTTATCAAATTGCAGATATTAATAAACACGATGTGATTATCTATGATTTAGATGGTAATTATCTGGTCTCTAATAAAGAAAAACGATTGGTAGATCAAAAAAGAATACCACAAAATATTCTAGAAAAAGTAAAAAATTCTGACACTAGATATGATGTGAAAGCTTATGATAATAAAATAGGAAATACGCTTACCTCGTCTTATATGATTATGAGAAATAATATGCTAGAGCCTATTGCTATTGTGTATTTTCCGTATTATCACAATGAAGATTTTTATTATGGAGCATTTAATAAATATGTGCAGTATATTATTCTGGTCAATTTATTTTTGATTATTCTGAGCGTTTGGTTAAGTTGGGTGATTTCTAAAAATCTTACCAAAGCAATTACTAAAATTTCTGATTTAATTACCAGGACTACACTTTTTGGTAAAGATATGAGACCTATTAAGTATTTCAATAATGATGAGCTAAGTGGTCTGGTGAAATCTTATAACAAAATGGTGTACCAAATAGAAGACCAGAAATTACTTTTGGCTAATAAAGAAAGAGAAGAAGCGTGGCGAGAAATGGCAAAACAAGTAGCTCACGAAGTGAAAAATCCTTTGACGCCAATGAAACTTTTAATTCAGAATTTTGAGCGAAAATTTGATAAAAATGATCCTGATATAGATACTAAAGTAAAAAACCTAAGCCGAAGTTTGGTAGATCAAATAGATTTAGTAGCTACTGTGGCAAGTGCTTTTTCTGAGTTTGCAAAACTTCCCCCGAAAAATGATGAAAGATTTGATTTAAAAGATGAATTAGAAAATTTGGTAAGGATTTTTAATGAAGAAGGGAGTATTTATTTTCACTCAAATAAACAGGAAATTCCTATCAATATGGATAGGGTTTATCTTTCTAGGATATTTACTAATTTGATTACCAATGCTAAACAAGCAGAAAGAGAAGGTGTAAAATCTATTATTAATCTAGATGTAGAGCTTTTTAACAAAAAAGTAGTGATTAACGTAGAAGATAACGGATCTGGAATTCCGAAAGATAAACTAGAGCAAATTTTTGAGCCCAATTTTACGACCAAAAACTCAGGGATGGGGCTTGGTTTAACTATGGTAAGAAAGATGATAGAAGAATACAAAGGCGAAATATCTGTAAAATCTGAAGAGGGAAGAGGTACTAAGTTTACCATCATTTTGCCTACCAATATTTAGTTTAATTGATTAAAAAAGCTAATTTTTTCAAACCATTTCTAACGATTATCTAACCACAATGAAACCTTTTCGTTTTCAGCAATTTTCCATACAACAGAGTAAAGATGTTTTCAGGGTAGGAACAGACGGGGTTTTGCTCGGTGCGATGTGCAATGTAAAAAATGCAAAAAAAATCTTAGAAATAGGCACAGGAACAGGTCTTATTTCTCTAATGTTGGCGCAAAGAAATGTTTCCGCTAAAATTTCAGCCATAGATATCAATGAAAATGCAGTGAAATTGGCTTCCGAAAATTTTAGAAATTCTATTTTTAACGAAAATTTAAAAGTTGAACTAAAGGATTTTAAAAACTTTGAAACGAATGAAAACTTTGATTTGGTGGTTTGTAATCCTCCTTTTTTTGAAAAAAATGCTTCTGCGAAAGATGTTCTAGCGAGGCAACAAGTGGAACTTAATTTTAGAAATTTAGTTGAAAAATCTACTGAAATTATTACCAAAAAAGGGATTTTGTCTATCATTCTTCCTTCTGAAGCTGCTACGGATGTAAAAAGTTTAGCAGAAGAATTCAATTTGTATTTGGTAAGAGAAATCAATATCTACGGAATTGAAGGCGGGAATCTGAAGCGCAATATTTTAGAGTTTTCCTTGGCTCAAAAACCATTAGAAATTTCAGATTTTGTAATCGAAAAAAGCCCAAGAAAATATTCTGACCAATATTTGAATTTAACCAAAAATTTTCACGTTTTCGGGAAATAAAAAATCTCTCACAAATTGCGAGAGATCGTATTTATAGAATTTATTATTTCTTATTCGAAAAGTTCTGCAGTATTCATTACTACTACACCACCGTCTTCGCATTTTATAGCTTCTCCTGGGAAATTTTGGATCATATGATAATCGTGAGTTGCCATAAGAACAGCGCATTGTCTTTCTGTAGAAATAGATTTTAGCAAAGTCATAATGTCATTAGATGTTTCGGGGTCTAGATTTCCTGTAGGTTCGTCTGCAAGAATCAATTCTGGATGGTTGAGTAGCGCTCTTGCAATGGCAATACGCTGTTGTTCGCCGCCAGATAATTCGTGAGGCATTTTATGCTTTTTGGTTTGCATTCCTACGCTGGTAAGAACTTCGTCTATTCTGTCATTCATCAATCCTTTGTCTCTCCAGCCTGTAGCTTCTAGCACAAATTGAAGGTTTTTTTCGATGCTTCTGTCTGTTAAAAGTTGGAAATCTTGAAAAACAATTCCTAATCTTCTTCTAAGGTTGGGTACGTCAGAAGCTCTTAATTTTTTCAAATCAAAACCTACTACTTCACCTTCGCCTTCTTTTAGAGGAAGTTGACCGTAAAGAACTTTTAGCAAAGAACTTTTACCAGAGCCTGTTTTCCCGATGATGTAGCAAAAAGTTCCTCTTTTTATGTTAAGATTAACTTTAGAAAGTACAGTGAAATTTTTCTGTACAATCTTTGCATTGTTTAGAGTGATAATATCGTCTCCTACAAAGTTTTTATGTGGCATAATCTTGTTTTGATATAATTGGTAATTAAGGAAATCTATCCTAAAACGAAATTCAAAAATACAGAAATCTTTTTTTGAAACCTAAATTTTAGCAAAATTTTAACAAACAAAAAATGCTCGGAAAGTAAATTTCCAAGCATAACTTTTTATAATAATTCAAAAGAAATTATTATCTCTTAGCTCTTACGTCGCTAACAGTTAATCTCTTTCTGCCTTTTGCTCTTCTAGCAGCTAATACTCTTCTACCGTTTGGAGTAGACATTCTTTCTCTGAAACCGTGTTTGTTTCTTTTCTTTCTCTCTGATGGTTGGAATGTTCTCTTGCTCATTACTTATATCTTTAAATCGGTAATACGTTATTTTTATTTTTCAGGTTGCAAAGATATGGTTTTTTTTATTTTCTACAAATTTATTTTTGTTTTTTATTGTTTTTCTTTCTCTATTGAAGTTTATTTTCTTTAATTCTACCTCTAGTGCGTTATGTAAAAAAAATAAAATCAAAACGCAAATAATTTATTGTCAAACGATTATGCTATTATGGTACTAGTTTTTAACTTTGTTAAAATTGAAAATCTTTGATTTTCTTGCGCCTTTACAACAGTTTCAATGAAAATCTGAATTGCGACTTTGCGTATTTTACTGTTAATGAATAATCTGAATAAATTTTGATAATGCACTACGAGTTTGATTGTATATTTTAAGTGGTATTATTGATGATTCTTTAAGTTTTAGTGCAATAAGTATATTTTAAACATCTTCAAAAAACGTATATTTGTAAACTTAATTTTTTTAAAGAAAATGTTTACAGAAAATCAACTTTCCGAAATCAAAAAGCTTATCTCGCCTGAGAAAAAAGTAGTTATTATTACTCATTACAATCCAGACGGAGACGCTATTGGAAGTGCCTTGGGATTAAAACATTTTCTTAATAATATGGGTGTAGAACCTACTGTTTTGGCTCCTAATGATTTTCCTAAATTTCTGAAATGGATGCCAGATGCTAAAAAAGTGGTGATTGCAGAATACAAACGCAAGACCGCTGGCGAAGCTATCTATAAAGCAGATGTTATTTTTTGTTTAGACTTCAATGCTCACAACAGAATTGGCATTTTAGGAGATTGGTTGATGAAATCTTGGGCTAAAAAAATATTGATAGACCATCATCAGCAGCCAGAGGATTTTGATTATGTGTATTCAGATGTTACCATTCCTGCAACTTGCCAAATGGTGTATCATTTTATAGAAGCACTTGGTAGAGAAGATTTGGTAGATCAAAACGTAGCAGAATGTCTTTATACAGGAATTATGACAGATACAGGCGGTTTTCGTTTTCGTTCTACGTCTGCAACTACACACAGAATTGTTGCTAATTTAATTGAAAAAGGAGCAAATCCTGCGATGATTACCAGCAATACTTGGGATACCAATTCTGTTTCTAGGTTGCATCTTTTATCTTTAATTTTAGGTAGAATAGAATTGGTGAAAGACGGGAAGGTAGCTGTTTTGTATTTGAAAAGAGAAGAATTAAAAGAATTTGGTTTCGAAAAAGGCGATACAGAAGGTTTTGTAAATTACGGTTTAAGCATTGCAGGAACTAAAATGGCAGCATTTTTTATGGAAGATTTACACGAAGATTATATTAAAATTTCTTTCCGAAGCAAGGATGATGTAGATACCAATGCATTTGCTAGAGCACATTTCAACGGAGGTGGACATATCAATGCTTCTGGTGGTAAATATTTCAAAAATATCTACGAAACCATCGAAGATTTTAAAGAAAAAATTGAAGAAGAGGAATTTTAAGAATTAATTGTAAACTAAAAACTCTAAAAATTCAAAATATCTTTTATCGTTTTTTAAATCATTCCAAACCTTGTTTATTGAGATAGTTTCGATTCCTTGAAATAAAAAATCTTTATCGTCACAGAACAAAATTTTAATATCAGAAATAAAATCTTTTAATTTTTTTGATTTTTCTAAAAGCAAATTTTTTTCATTGGAATTAGTAATTTGACAAGCAATATTTTTACCGTTAGATGTTTGTCCAAAAACATCTACATCAGCATAATTTCCGCCAGTTTTTAAAAATTGAAATTGAATTTTATAATCTTTGGGAGCGAGATTAGAACGCAACCATTCTAAGCATATTAATTCAACAAGGTTTGGAGAGATGTTTTTTAATGAAATTTCTGGTTTTTCGTATTTTTCCTCTGAAAAAAGCCAATGTATTAATTCTTCTCGCTGTTTTACTGGACTTAACGTAACTTGATGCGGAATGATGCTATTTAATATTGGGTATTCTAAATTTTCAAACTCTTTAACATCTTCTAATTTGTAAATTTTATATTCATTTTCTTTTCCTCTTTGTATAGATTTTGTGTTTTTGCTAATTTTTGCAATTTTAGTTTTCTTCTCGCCTAAATATTTTGCAATTACTAAAATATCAGAAGTTTGTAAAACTTCCTCCATTTTTTTCCATCGCTGGATAAATTGAATGTTTTTTGGCGTCTTTGTAACATTATTACTTTGGTATAAATAATTCCAATATTCTTTTTCATTATCTTGGTTTACCAATATTGCAATTTCATTATTTTTATAAAAATCTTTTATTTTCTCTTTATTGTCGTGTAAGTTGATTCTGATAATATAGATAGGAAGATATTTACAATTAGAAGAATTCATAAGTGGTGTTTTCAAATGCATAATGAAATTTATATTTTAGTTTTTCAAATTCAATATCTAAATTGTCATCATTAATATTGATGAAATTACCAGAAAAATCGTTTCCTTCTAATAATGAAATATAATTGTTGATTGTTTGTAAAAACTCAATTCTTTTGTAATAATTAGTGGTTTTCTTACGGTAAGCAAAATACTCATCCAATAGTTTTGATAAAAGACCTTCTGAATATATTCTATTAAGAAGGGAAATGTTGTTTTTAACACTTTTTAATTCTACATCAATAAACAAATTATTTTCAGGAAGACCATTTAAAATTTCTTCAATTGTAATTTTCTTTTTCATAATTTTTTGTCAAAGTTAAAGTAGTTAAGCGCCAAAGTAAGTCTTGTTAATTCTTTTTCTTAACAAATCCTCGGCAGTTGTTCCCCAATTAAAGGATTTACCACGCGTTTTCCGCCAAAAGCACTTTCCATAATGACTTTTCCGGCGTGTTCTTCGGTGATTTTCTAAGTTACAAGCCAGTTTGGTGATTATTTCCTCTATACTTTGTATCGTTTATGGCGGAAAAGTGGTGGTTGAAAATCTAGGGTTGCTTTAGAATTTAGAGTAAAAAATGTTTCGGTAAATTATGAAACAACTCCGTATTGATAATTTCTGCGCAAATGGTTGGTTTTTCCCAATGTCCGTTGTGTCCGCAATCGAGAACATAAGTTTTGATGTTGGTCTTTTCAGGGATGATTTTAAGAAGGTTTTCGGTTTTTACAGCATTGTCATATTTCCCAGCAATGATGAGAATTTTTGCATCTAAATTTTCTAAAATTTCAGTTCGGTCTGGTCTTTCTGCCATTCCTAATTGAGCAGCTTTTACGCCTTCTTTATTGGTAGATTTTGCGATGTTTTTCGCCAATTCTATTTTGCCTTCTAAAATATCTTTTTCATTATTGCTAAAAAGATTGGGGATAGAAGTTTTGACGAAAGTTTCAAAATTTTCATCAATTACGGCAATACTTCTTCTTCGGATTGCTTTTTTCTCTTCATCATCTGCAACTGTAGTCGAGAAAAATAAAGTCATGCTTTCTAAAATTTCAGGAAATTTTTCAGCAAAAGCCAGAGAAACATAACCTCCCAAAGAATGTCCTAGCAAATTGATTTTCTCTAATTTTAGAGCATCAATTACTTCTTTTACTTTTTCTGCCATCAATTCTACGGTGTGTATTTCTTGATAAACTTTAGATTTTCCATGTCCGGGTAAATCTATTTTAATCAATGTGAAATCTTTAGAAAGATGAGCTTCCATTTCGTTCCAAATGGTAGTGTTTTCCATAAAACCATGAAGTAAAACCAATGGTTTTTTGCCGTTTCCTGAAATTTCGTGATGTAGCATAATTTTTAATTTTTTAGATGAGAGATTTGAGATACGAGATTAAAGATTTCAAATTTTTCAACCTTTACCTTTGCCTTTACCTTTACAATTACCTTTGTCTTTACCTTTGCCTTTACCTTTACCTTTACCTTTACCTTTACCTTTACCTCAACTTATTTCCAAATATCGATATAATCTACAAAACCTTGAGCGTTTATTTTCTGTTGAAGTCTAAAGAATTCTCCTTTTCCTTCATCTCTGAATGTATTGCTGTTGCTCTTAGATTCTGTTTTACCATTGATGGTTTGTGTAATTTTTCCGTAAAAATTGATGTGTTTTGGCGATACTCTATCAGCTTTTCCGTCAATGATGAGGATGTTTTTTCCAGATTTTGCATTTCCTTTTACTTCGTAACCATCACTCATAATTTTTGTAAAATTCACGGTTCCAGTTAATGAAACGCCATCATCAGATACGAAAGTAAGTTTATGTTTTCCGCTTAAATCACTGTAATTATTTTTGTTGTTCAATGCTCTGATGCTGTCATTGTATTTCATTCTCACCGCATTGATGGAATCAATAATCTTAGTGCTGTCTACATCTTTAGCATTATTTTCTCCGGTTTTGTTGCACGAGAAAGCGATTAGAATCAAAGGAATAAAAAATAGTTTCTTCATGGTTATCAAATTAATTTGTATTGTTTGAATACAAATTTAAACCAAACTTTTTATTCTGCAGATACTTACTTCAAAAATTCTAAAACAGCGTAAAGTGAAATGCTAGAAATAAAAATCCAAAGGATAATTCCTAAAAGAAGAGGCTTAATACCTATATTTTTGAGATTTTGTAAAGATAATCCTGCTCCAATTAAGAAAAGAGCAACCTTGAGTGTGTCTCTGGAAATTTCAGAAATGATAGAATTGAAATTTTGTAAAAAAGGAAGATAAGTTCCTGCTAAAATCGCTAAAACAAAGAAACCAATGAAATAAGGAATCTTAATTTTTCCTTCACTTTTGGTAAAAATAGAAATAAGAAAAGCCAACGGAATAATCCATAAAGCTCGTGCTAATTTTACGGTGGTGGCAATCTGTAACGCTTCGTTACCGTATTTACTTGCAGCGCCAACTACAGAACTTGTATCGTGAATAGCGATAGCACTCCAAATTCCAAACTGATTTTGAGTTAAATTAAAAAAATGCCCAATTTCTGGGAAAATAAACAGCGCAACAGCATTCAAGACAAAAACAATTCCTAAAGCTACAGAAGTTTGTTTGCTATTGGCTTTTAAAATGGGTGCAACTGCTGCGATGGCGCTTCCTCCACAGATTGCGGTTCCTGCGGAAATGAGTTGAGCAATGGTTTTGTCAATTTTTAAAATTTTGGCTAATAATAAACCGAAAATCATGACCAAAGCAATCGTAGAAACGGTAAAAAGAAAACCTTGGCTTCCTGCTTCTATTGCGGTGTTCAGATTAATTCCGAAACCTAATCCTATAATAGAATACTGCAATAATTTTTTGACAAAAGTATCTGTCTCTAGAACTTTCCCGAATATATTCACAAAAAGAATTCCGAATAATAAAGCAATTGGCGGAGAAACAAGTGGTGAAAAAGATAAAACAGCGAGTGCTAAAAAGAGGATTTGAAGAAGTAATTTTTTTTGAAGCATGTTCTTTCTGAATTATCGAACGCGAAATTATTCAAAACCAAAATTTGCTATTGTAACTTTTGTTACATAAGAACTCTCGCTAATGAAATAGTTTTGTAAAAAATAGAAAAAAATGAAAAAGTTAATATCAATATTGAGCTTAGGAGTTTTAGTAATCTTAGGAACACAGTGTTCTTCTCCTAAACCTGCAGAAAGTAATGCTCAAACTGAAGCCCAAAAAGAAGTTTCGATTAAAGAACAAGTTGCAAACGGAGCATTTTTAGTAGATGTAAGAACGCCACAAGAATTTGCAGAAGGAAGTGTAAAAGGAGCCGTGAATATTCCGCTTGATGAAGTAGAAAGTAGATTGAATGAATTCAAAGGAAAACCATCTGTAATTGTTTTTTGTAGAACAGGAAACAGAAGCGGACAAGCGAAAGCGATTCTAGAATATAACGGAATAAAAAATGTAACCAACGGAATCAATACCAAAACGGTAAACGAAGAATTGGCAAAATAAAATGTTCTAAACAATTTACTTATAAAAAAAGCTTTCAAAATTTTGAAAGCTTTTTTATTGATAAAGAATTGATAATTCTATTTCTGTTTTTTATAAAATTCAATTCCACATTCTAAGAATTTTTTGAAATCTTCTTTCGGCATATAACCAGAAACAGGAGTGTTAATCACTTTTCCTTCTGGAGTTACCAAAACGTAATGCGGTTGAGAATTATTATTAAAATTCACTTGTTGGAACATACTCCATTTATCACCAATGGTTTTAATACGTTTCATTTGTCCGTTTCCTAAATCTACTTTGGTTTGTTCTGCTTCTGGCAATTCTTCTTTGTCGTCTACATAAAGAGAAGCAAGAATGACTTCGTTTTGTAAAGTAGGTAAAATGTCTGGTTCACTCCACACAAATTCTTCCATTTTTCTACAGTTTTCGCAACCATAACCTGTGAAATCTATTAAAACAGGTTTATTTTCTTTCTTTGCCAATGCTATAGCTTTGAAATAATCATGTTCTGGATGCATTCCTAGAATTCCGTCTTTTTCATCATGAAGATAACTCACATTAATTGGAGGCAAAATCCCTGAAAGCATTTGTAATTTCGGTCTTTCTGCAGGAAATAAACCTTGAACTAAATAAATCACAAAACCAATTCCTAAAACGCCAAAGATTTTTCGGGTAACAGAAATTTTTTGGTTTTTATCATCGTGTGGAAATCTTATTTTCCCAAATAAATAAAGCACTAAACCGATGGTGATGATTATCCAAATCGCGATAAAAAGTTCACGTTTTAATAAGAATGTTTTGGATACCAAATCTGCTTTTGATAAAAATTTCAATGCTAATGCTAATTCTACGAAACCTAGAACTACTTTTACGGTATTCATCCAGCCACCAGATTTTGGCAAACTTTGTAACGCTTGTGGAAATAATGCCAATAATCCGAAAACAATTGCCCAGCTTAAACCAAATCCTGCTAAAGCAAAGGTTAATAACATCGGAACGTTTGCAGAACCTGTAACAGCGCTTCCTAATAAACTTCCTAAAATTGGTCCAGTACAAGAAAATGAAACAATGACCAAGGTTAAAGCCATAAAGAAAATTCCGATGATTCCTCCTGCTTCTTCTGCTTTTGAAGATTTATTGGCGATAGAACTTGGCAATGTAATATCATAATATCCGAAGAAACTTCCTGCGAAGAATAAGAATATTAAGAAAAATACAATATTTAAGCTAACTGATGTAGAAATTTGATTGAAAATGTTTCCCGCAATTCCATCAATAATGTGAAACGGAACGCTCAATAAAACGAAGATTAAAAGAATGAAAAATCCGTAAATAAATGCGTCTCTTTTTCCTTTTGCTTTGTCTTTTTGCCCTTTGGTAAAAAATGAAACCGTTAATGGAATCATTGGGAAAACGCAAGGCGTTAACAAGGCGATTAATCC
>OBMA010000798.1_pt1 | contig 19244 bp, 8 predicted proteins | sample 1539141 | NCBI WGS metagenome assembly OBMA01 (sample SAMEA3991484, study PRJEB22521) | metagenome | biome: anthropogenic terrestrial biome; feature: sewage plant; material: raw primary sludge | place: Sweden | collected 2012-09-26 | reverse complement strand
TTCCGCAGAGCGGTGATGTTCCTCTTGCGCTCTGACCCGGAGCCCGAGGTCAGTTTACGCACCAGATTTTGGATGTTTCTAAACCCGGAAAGCTCACTGGCGGCGGCTATTATGCGATCATCGTGCAGCAATCGGTACTCGACAATGTCGCTGTTTCTACCCTCCAGAACCATCATCTGACTTCCTGGGTGTAGTCGTTGGACAGCCGTTACGTACTGGTAGGCATAGCCACCACAAGTGCCTCCCAGATTCGACGCCCAGTGGACTCGCGGGTCCCATCCCGGCGGTGATAGCCGCCCATATAAACTTGTGTCCTCAGTAAGAAACGACTTGAAGTCTAAATTCAACTCTTGTAACATTGTCACTATTTCACGTGGCGTAATGACACAGTCAATCCCATCGCCAAGCGATTCTGGCCTTGACGCTTCTAGTTTCTTGTCAAAACATGGCATCAGCGACAGATGGTAAAAGGACTCACGCGCGATAGCGAGACTCTCGAACGTAGCTCTGATCAACGAGCCCGTAATTTGCTGAGGCGACTTGACATTGAGCAGCATAGGCGCCAACTGCGGTTTGGTCTTTTCCGTGTATATAAGAAATCCCGGACACACAGCAGATAATAGAGGCTTGCGGTCCGCACCGGTATTTTCTTTTTGTTTCTTATGCGCAATGATCTTCTCTACGGTTTTGCTAATCGATATGATTCTGCCCATCTCCGTTCCAACCATGTACTTGCACTGGAAATGCTTTTGGAAAAAATTCATCAAACACAAATCGGCCGCCTCCAATGTTAAGCCGTAGTACTGCGCAAGAGATAGTCTGCATTGTGGCGAGACACTCACAACGAGGAATTTGTCTTGCTGCTGCGAAAGCTTCCCCCAGTTTTTCAGGAAAACCGAGTGACTTTGGCTACTCAACAAGATTTCTTCACTAGACGTTATACAACCAGAACACGCGAGGCAGTCTGATAGCGTAATAGAGACCTTCTCCAGTTGGTCTGGTTCCGTGCTCACCTCGTATTCTCCGTTCATGTTAACGTTATCCTTCTTGCCCCCGCTCACCTGGGTAGGTTTGACGCACGCAAGGGCGGGACTGATAAAATCGTTTAGGTCAGACTCGGACAGTAGAGCACTCATGCTTTCTTGTACACTTATCTTGTCATTCAGGAAAAGGAAGCTCCCTCTCTTATCTTTCCAGCTGACAAGACAAGTTTCTTAGTCATCACCATAAAACGCTTTTATCATTTTTTTCTTCATGCGATGAGCAGGGAAAACTGGTAAAAAAAGAAAATAGGAAGTGGAAAAGAAAAAACTAGCGGAAAGGCAGGCAATATGCTTTACAAACAGGCAAATTTTGTCTCTTAATCCTGTGAAGAGGCATCGTATATTCAGTGCTTTTTGAAATTTAGAAAATAGTCGCTTTATTGATTATGCTACATATGTTATTTTGCTTTAGTATGTGTCAAATAGCATGCAATCGCCGGGTAATGAGTGACACATCCTTTTTTCCCCTCCCACCAGAAAGTCACCTGCTCTCTTAATCAATGGGGTTGCATGTGGTAATCAATTGATAACGCCGGCTGACAAGTCGCCGACGGGCACCCATAAATAAACGATAAATAGCCCTTGCTCTTTTGTTACATGCTTCCTACTTCTGTTTCCCGGTCCTTGTATCTCAAGACGTTTAGAAGCCACCTTTTACGAGCACCACAAATTGTTTTAAAAAGAATGTCCTCTTCCATCGATATCAGTAAGATCAACTCTTGGAACAAAGAGTTTCAATCCGACTTAACCCATCAATTGGCAACCACTGTCCTTAAGAATTATAATGCCGATGATGCACTGTTGAACAAGACTAGACTGCAAAAGCAAGATAACAGGGTTTTCAACACTGTTGTCTCTACTGATTCCACTCCAGTCACCAACCAAAAAAGCTCTGGTAGATGTTGGTTGTTTGCCGCTACCAATCAACTGCGCTTGAATGTTCTTTCTGAATTGAACTTAAAAGAATTCGAACTGTCCCAAGCTTACTTGTTCTTTTACGATAAGTTGGAAAAGGCCAACTATTTCTTGGACCAAATCGTCTCCTCGGCTGATCAAGACATCGACTCACGTCTCGTGCAATACTTGTTAGCAGCTCCAACAGAAGACGGTGGCCAATACAGCATGTTTTTGAACCTAGTCAAGAAGTATGGCCTTATCCCCAAAGATTTATACGGGGATCTACCTTATTCTACGACTGCGTCCAGAAAATGGAATTCTCTGTTGACTACTAAACTGAGAGAATTTGCCGAGACTCTAAGAACAGCTTTGAAAGAGCGTTCTGCCGATGATTCCATAATCGTCATTCTGAGAGAGCAAATGCAAAGAGAAATCTTCAGGTTGATGTCGTTGTTCATGGACATACCTCCAGTGCAACCAAACGAGCAATTCACTTGGGAATACGTTGACAAAGACAAGAAAATCCACACTATCAAATCGACTCCGTTAGAATTTGCCTCCAAATACGCAAAATTGGACCCTTCCACGCCAGTCTCATTGATCAATGATCCAAGACACCCATATGGTAAATTAATTAAGATCGATCGTTTAGGAAACGTCCTTGGCGGAGATGCCGTGATTTATTTAAATGTTGACAATGAAACACTATCTAAATTGGTTGTTAAGAGATTACAAAATAACAAAGCTGTCTTTTTTGGATCTCACACTCCAAAGTTCATGGACAAGAAAACTGGTGTCATGGATATTGAATTGTGGAACTATCCTGCCATCGGCTATAATTTACCTCAGCAAAAGGCATCGCGTATTAGATACCATGAAAGTTTGATGACTCATGCTATGTTGATCACTGGCTGCCACGTCGATGAAACGTCTAAATTACCACTTCGCTACCGCGTTGAAAATTCCTGGGGTAAAGACTCCGGTAAAGACGGATTATACGTGATGACTCAAAAGTACTTCGAGGAGTACTGCTTTCAAATTGTGGTCGATATCAATGAATTGCCAAAAGAGCTGGCTTCAAAATTCACCTCAGGTAAGGAAGAGCCGATTGTCTTGCCCATCTGGGACCCAATGGGTGCTTTGGCCAAATAAATAGTTTCAGAAGCTCTGATGTAGATACACGCATCTCGATATGTTTTATTTTTACTATATATACATAAAAGAAATAAAAAATGATAACGTGTATATTATTATTCATATAATCAATGAGGGTCATTTTCTGAAACGCAAAAAACGGTAAATGGAAAAAAAATAAAGATAGAAAAAGAAAACAAACAAAGGAAAGGTTAGCATATTAAATAACTGAGCTGATACTTCAACAGCATCGCTGAAGAGAACAGTATTGAAACCGAAACATTTTCTAAAGGCAAACAAGGTACTCCATATTTGCTGGACGTGTTCTTTCTCTCGTTTCATATGCATAATTCTGTCATAAGCCTGTTCTTTTTCCTGGCTTAAACATCCCGTTTTGTAAAAGAGAAATCTATTCCACATATTTCATTCATTCGGCTACCATACTAAGGATAAACTAATCCCGTTGTTTTTTAGCCTCATCACATAATTATAAACTACAAACCCATTATCAGATGAAAGTGAGGAAATATATTACTTTATGCTTTTGGTGGGCCTTTTCAACATCCGCTCTTGTATCATCACAACAAATTCCATCGAAGGACCATACGTCACGACAGTATTTTGCTGTAGAAAGCAATGAAACATTATCCCGCTTGGAGGAAATGCATCCAAATTGGAAATATGAACATGATGTTCGAGGGCTACCAAACCATTATGTTTTTTCAAAAGAGTTGCTAAAATTGGGCAAAAGATCATCATTAGATGAGTTACAGGAGGATAACAACGACCACATATTATCTGTCCATGATTTATTCCCGCGTAACGACCTATTTAAGAGACTACCGGTGCCTGCTCCACCAATGGACTCAAGCTTGTTACCGGTAAAAGAAGCTGAGGATAAACTCAGCATAAATGATCCGCTTTTTGAGAGGCAGTGGCACTTGGTCAATCCAAGTTTTCCTGGCAGTGATATAAATGTTCTTGATCTGTGGTACAATAATATTACAGGCGCAGGGGTCGTGGCTGCCATTGTTGATGATGGCCTTGACTACGAAAATGAAGACTTGAAGGATAATTTTTGCGCTGAAGGTTCTTGGGATTTCAACGACAATACCAATTTACCAAAACCAAGATTATCTGATGACTACCATGGTACGAGATGTGCAGGTGAAATAGCTGCCAAAAAAGGTAACAATTTTTGCGGTGTCGGGGTAGGTTACAACGCTAAAATCTCAGGCATAAGAATCTTATCCGGTGATATCACTACGGAAGATGAAGCTGCGTCCTTGATTTATGGTCTAGACGTAAACGATATATATTCATGCTCATGGGGTCCCGCTGATGACGGAAGACATTTACAAGGCCCTAGTGACCTGGTGAAAAAGGCTTTAGTAAAAGGTGTTACTGAGGGAAGAGATTCCAAAGGAGCGATTTATGTTTTTGCCAGCGGAAATGGTGGAACTCGTGGTGATAATTGCAATTACGACGGCTATACTAATTCCATATATTCTATTACTATTGGGGCCATTGATCACAAAGATCTACATCCTCCTTATTCCGAAGGTTGTTCCGCCGTCATGGCAGTCACGTATTCTTCAGGTTCAGGCGAATATATTCATTCGAGTGATATCAACGGCAGATGCAGTAATAGCCACGGTGGAACGTCTGCGGCTGCTCCATTAGCTGCCGGTGTTTACACTTTGTTACTAGAAGCCAACCCAAACCTAACTTGGAGAGACGTACAGTATTTATCAATCTTGTCTGCGGTAGGGTTAGAAAAGAACGCTGACGGAGATTGGAGAGATAGCGCCATGGGGAAGAAATACTCGCATCGCTATGGCTTTGGTAAAATCGATGCCCATAAGTTAATTGAAATGTCCAAGACCTGGGAGAATGTTAACGCACAAACCTGGTTTTACCTGCCAACATTGTATGTTTCCCAGTCCACAAACTCCACGGAAGAGACATTAGAATCCGTCATAACCATATCAGAAAAAAGTCTTCAAGATGCTAACTTCAAGAGAATTGAGCACGTCACGGTAACTGTAGATATTGATACAGAAATTAGGGGAACTACGACTGTCGATTTAATATCACCAGCGGGGATAATTTCAAACCTTGGCGTTGTAAGACCAAGAGATGTTTCATCAGAGGGATTCAAAGACTGGACATTCATGTCTGTAGCACATTGGGGTGAGAACGGCGTAGGTGATTGGAAAATCAAGGTTAAGACAACAGAAAATGGACACAGGATTGACTTCCACAGTTGGAGGCTGAAGCTCTTTGGGGAATCCATTGATTCATCTAAAACAGAAACTTTCGTCTTTGGAAACGATAAAGAGGAAGTTGAACCAACTGCTACAGAAAGTACCATATCACAATATTCTGCCAGTTCAACTTCTACTTCCACCAGCGCTACTTCTACATCTTCTATCTCAATTGGTGTGGAAACATCGGCCGTTCCCCAAACGACTACTGCAAGTACCGATCCTGATTCTGATCCAAACACTCCTAAAAAACTAACCTCTCCTAGGCAAGCCATGCATTATTTTTTAACAATATTTTTGATTGGCGCCACATTTTTGGTGTTATACTTCATGTTTTTTATGAAATCAAGGAGAAGGATCAGAAGGTCAAGAGCGGAAACGTATGAATTCGATATCATTGATACAGACTCTGAGTACGATTCTACTTTGGACAATGGAACTTCCGGAATTACTGAGCCCGAAGAGGTTGAGGACTTCGATTTTGATTTGTCCGATGAAGACCATCTTGCAAGTTTGTCTTCATCAGAAAACGGTGACGCTGAACATACAATTGATAGTGTACTAACAAATGAAAATCCATTTAGTGACCCTATAAAGCAAAAGTTTCCAAATGACGCCAACGCAGAATCTGCTTCCAATAAATTACAAGAATTACAGGCTGATGTTCCTCCATCTTCCGGACGATCGTGATTCGATATGTACAGAAAGCTTCAAATTACAAAATAGCATTTTTTTCTTATAGATTATAATACTCTCTCATACGTATACGTATATGTGTATATGATATATAAACAAACATTAATATCCTATTCCTTCCGTTTGAAATCCCTATGATGTACTTTGCATTGTTTGCACCCGCGAATAAAATGAAAACTCCGAACCGATATATCAAGCACATAAAAGGGGAGGGTCCAATTAATGCATATTTAAGACCACAGCTGAATAACTTTAAAACGGCAGACAAAACAAAAAATAGGTCGAATAAACCTTACCTGCCTAGAAGGAATGACAGCAGCTAATAAGAATATTGTCTTCGGATTTTCCAGATCCATTAGCGCAATTCTACTAATATGCTTTTTCTTTGAAAAAGTCTGCGGTGATATGGAGCATGATATGGGCATGGATGATACTTCGGGATACACGAGGCCAGAAATTGTGCAGGCTGGGTCGAAATCTTTCCACTGGCTCTGCACTTTGGGATTCTTGTTGCTTTTACCATCCGTGGTGACGTGCCTTTCGTTCGCTGGCAGGATATATTCAGCTACCCTCTTACAATGCACTTGTGCCGTTTACGCTTTCTTAGAAGCTGCCGTATTAAGATTTCAAGACAATGATGGGGTAGAAAATAGAACTTCAAGGGGAACCGCATGGTTTTTGGTGGGACTTACTTGGATAACCTTATTCTTTGGTGGATTAGCTGGAGGAACTGGTTTCTTAGTGAAAAGCAAGAGGTTGCAAACGTTCATATCAAATGCAGGTGAGAAAAGGTTGTCATATATCCATCGTGGTTTATCCTTTCTAACTGTTCTAACAGGTTGGGTTAAAGTCTGTTTGGCACCTGTTGCGCTCTTTGGGTTTTGTAGAGAGGCACACACAGGGCAATGCATCGCTCATGGTATCATGGGATCCGCGTTTGTGTTGTACGGGTTCATTTATGTACTGGTTTTGGTTATACCATGGATTCGCAGTGCTCAAACCTCATATTCACAGGATTACGTCGACAGTTGGGTTATGTGCATATGGGGCGTTGTAAATACTTTTACTGAACACAGGTGGGGACGTGAAGGATGGAGTGTTCACGATTATCAACACACGTTTATGGGAATTATCTGGTGGACTGGTGGAATACTCGGGATTTTCCTTTCCAGAAATGGCAGAAGAACATTTGTACCAAGTTTGATTATTATTTTCACCGGATGGGCCATGTCTGAGCACGCCCAGCACTTGATAATTAGCACAAAAGTCCATAATATGTTTGGGCTAGTTTTAATGTGTGGAGGCGCTTTAAGAATTATCGAAATATCTTTTTTACTACGTGATAAAAGAACGCTGGACAAAATACATTCATTCCAATACCTTGCTCCCTTTTGTTTAGTATGTTCAGGTCTCCTATTTATGGGCGCAAACGAAGAACAACTCATTTTAGTGTTGCGGTTGGGAGGCGACCATAGTGCGTACGTTCTAATTATCGTATCAGGCGCATTTTTGGTCTACTTCTGGATGATTGCATGTTTGGAATTCTACCTATATCTACTTGAAAAGGGAAAACAAGGATTCCTTCCGAAATCATACGAACTTGAAGAGGAAAACAATAACGTGAGCTTTGAGCTAGATAACATATCGAACGAAGATGTGGATGAAGATACCACTCCCTTTAACGTTTGAATAGTGGGCAACTAATGTAATATAAGACATTTGAAAGTCCGATCCTACACCCTCTTTGTTAGAAGCATTGTAACTTTATTTTTTTTTTATAATACTCTAAATGCGGAACTGTATACACTTTGCACAGTTTGTATTCAAATTGCTTGCATAAATATATAAAAATTGCCACGAACACTTTTAGATTCCTTCCTTAGTCTCCTTTGTATATTGCCGTTTGCAGGCTCATGATGATAAATCTCGCTATTTCGGTGAAGAAAAAAAAAGCTAGCTTCGAACTTTTCAAAAGAAGTATAATTTCATTTCAAAAATAAGGTCCAAAGAAAAGAAACTAGCAGACCTGACCTTCTGTTGGTAAATATTAGTATGATGCTTGGAGAGCATTTAATGAGCTGGTCTAAGACTGGTATTATTGCATACAGTGACTCACAGTCCTCAAATGCCAATATTTGCCTCACATTTTTAGAATCCATAAATGGAATAAACTGGCGATTTCATACGCCGCAAAAATATGTATTACACCCGCAATTGCACGAAGTTCAATACCAAGAAAGTAGTAGTACTCCAAGCACTCACTCGACAACAACTTCTGTCAATGGATCAACTACAGCCGGGGTTGGAAGCACTCCAAACTTCGGAGGCAACAGCAACAAGTCTCCTCCACAGTTCTTTTATAATATATCTTCCATTCATTGGAACAACTGGTTTAGTTTACCAGGTGACATGTTGGCTGTATGTGACGAATTAGGTAACATGACCATGTTAATTACTGGACAACGTCCTGATCGGGCCACTACATACGAAAAGTTAACGATGGTATTTCAAGATAATGTTTACAAAATTTATAACCACGTTATGCCTTTAAAGCCTGTAGACAAGCTAAAGCCCATGAACATTGAAAGGAAACAAACAAGGAAAGAATACAATACATCCATCTTGGAATTTCGCTGGCTCACCTCTTCAAAATCCGTAATCGTTTCTCAATTCTGCGCATTTGATAGTAGTTCTAATACATATAGAAGCAGAGCACAGCAAGTGCCTCCATATGGTGTGTACCATCCACCCTTTATAAAATATGCGTGCTTGGCAATAAGGAAAAACGGTCAAATAGATTTTTGGTACCAATTTTCAAACTCAAAGGATCATAAAAAAATAACGTTACAGCTGCTGGACACTTCAAATCAAAGATTCAAGGATCTTCAATGGCTTGAATTTGCTAGAATTACACCTATGAATGATGATCAGTGTATGTTGATAACCACATATTCAAAATTATCTAAAAATATCTCTTTTTACAAACTACACGTTAATTGGAACCTTAATGCGACCAAACCAAACGTCCTAAATGACCCATCGTTGAAAATACAATTTATATTAAGCACTACTTTAGATCCAACGGATGATGAAGGGCATGTGTTGAAGTTAGAAAACCTGCATGTTGTGTCTAAATCATCAATTGAGAAAGATCCCTCCCCAGAAATTTTAGTTTTGTATAATGTTTGCGATACATCAAAATCATTGGTGAAAAGATATAGACTAGCTCCAACACAACTTTCAGCTGAGTATTTGGTGATATTGAAACCAGATTTAAATATCGATCGAAATAATTCTACGAATCAAATATTCCAATCACGCCGTTACAACCTTCGTCGCCACAGTGATATCGTTCTCGACAAAAAAGTCACCTTGATAACTTCTGAGATGTTCGATGGATTTGTTTCATTTTACTTTGAAGATGGTACCATCGAATCCTACAATCAAAATGATTGGAAGTTGGAGACTGAACGACTTATAAGTCAGAGCCAATTAGGAAAATTCAAAAATATTATTGCATCCCCACTAAGCGCAGGATTTAATTATGGGAAGCTCCCTTTACCTCCATCGGTTGAGTGGATGAAGGTTTCACCATCTATGTGTGGGGTTATCGTTAAACAGTATAATAAAAAATGGCCACAGTTTTATGCTGCTGTTCAAAAAAACTACGCAGATCCTGAGAAGGATTCTATAAATGCTACAGCTTTGGCATTTGGATACGTGAAAAGTTTACATAAGCAAATATCTGCCGAAGACTTGACCATCGCTGCGAAGACGCACATACTCAGAATTTCATTCTTGGATAGAAAAAGGGCCAAAGAATTTATTACGACTTTGTTGAAAAGCCTATACTCGTTTTTCAACATTTCTCCTGATGCGCCTAAAGAGATTATGGATAAAATAATAACAAGTAGGCCACTTCAAAAAATTATGCTATTGCAGTTGGAACTTGGCAGTTGTTTTTCGCAAGAAAATATTGAAGAAATGGCGAGAGTTATACTCTACTTGAAAAATGTTTTGTTTGCGTTCAATGGTGTGGCGAGAAATTTTCATTTTGCGATTGAACAAATAAGTAATAATTCTAACCAACAACAAAACCCGAAGTTGTTCCAGACTATATTTTCAAAAAAGGATCTCATTCATTCATTGATTCCTGTTGCTAAATGGTTTGTCAAATTTATCACTTATTTGACCCAAGAAATTTTAATTTTAATAAATGATCCCACAAACAAGGAATACACACTAGTTCACGGAATATTTGGAGCCAAAATGTCCAGGACTTTGATATTGTCTATTCTTAACGAAATCAAGAAAGTCACCCAAATAGTGGCGAAATTTCCAGAAACATCATACCCAATTTTAAACGAGTCATCAACTTTTTTGAAACTAGTCTTATCTGAATCACCAGTGGATTTCGAAAAATTTGAAACGTTTTTAGTTGATGTAAACAACAAATTTATCGCGCTATGCGAACAACAGCCATCACAGGAACGTGAGTTTTCGTTGTTGGTGAAAGCTGAAATCCCCCCAGAATATGCCAAAGTGGGAGATTTCCTCCTGCAGTATGCTAATAATGCAGTGATTTCCCATGCGAATGCGGCTGCAGTATATTTTGCAGATACAAGTGGCTTGAAAATATCTAATTCAGAGTTTTTCAATCCCGAAATATTTCATTTATTGCAACCATTAGAAGAGGGATTAATTATTGATACAGATAAACTACCCATAAAAAATAGAACCTCCAAATCTTTTAGCAAATTACTGTACGACGATGTAACCTGTGACAAACTGAGTGTATCAGAAATATCCGATGGGAAACTTAAGAGATGCAGTAGGTGCGGTTCCGTCACAAGAGCAGGAAATATAATATCGAGTGATAAGACAATTGTACCCACTAGCATCCAAACCAAAAGATGGCCAACCATGTATACAAGACTGTGCATATGTTCAGGTATGCTTTTTGAGATGGACGGCTGATTATTAGTACTATAGCATAGTTTTGTATAGAATTGTTTTAAACATTTCACTTCTCGACTTAATAAAAAGAAATGAGAGTGACAGTGTCTGGAATTTCTTTCTTCTAGAATACCAAGGGTACGCATTTCTCTCCTACGGAATTTTCTGTGCAGATGTCCCGATCTACGTGGCAGATAGTGAAAACTCCGTAGGCAAAAGGGGCATCGGAAAAACCTCTTCAAAAAAAAAGGTTTTTAGGCTCGAACGAGCCGGAGCAATAATGTTCCTTTGAAAAATAGCAATCGTTATGCAACCATTTTACATGAGTCTGCCCCTCAAGGGACTCGCCACCGGACCGCTGCAGTTGTTTGCATTCATCCACATATAAGCTGGTTGTGTATGACAGAAGAAAAAATACTTCATTCGCAGTTGTTAACCAACAGCGACATGTCTAGCGGGAATGTCCACCATACGAAACCGATGATGTACAACGTAACCCTGCCTTCCTACAACAGCAGTAGTATAGGTCCAGTCGATAATTTGAAAATAAACGAGAGACCTGGCTCTCATGATCATTCCATGAGAAGTAAAATGTCATCCAAAATCTCCGGAAGCGATTTTATGCCACAATCTATTTCACATTCCGAAGGTAGTGTCTACCAGGTCAAGATAGATCGTGGTGACTCCCCGAATACAGAAGGATTCGACTTTAAAGTTAATGCAAGAGATCTGCTGTTACTTCGAATGTCCTGGGATATCCTCCTCAGGGAGTATTTAACACCTGAAGAATTAAAAGTTTTTCAAGCACTTCTGTATTCCAATAAACATATTACTTCAACAGAAAGACCCTATTTGAATACTGCTCCTGACGGTATGATTTCCAAAACTATTGACCCTACTGCCAGGCCACGTAAAACAAAACAAAGGGATAATGATAACAAAGTTGATACTGCACTATTTTGTTCACAGTTTTATGACAATTTGATTGCAATGGATCCCTTGTTAGAAGAATATTTTCCATCATTAAAACATCAAGCAGTTTCGTTCTGTAAGGTCCTTGATTCTGCTATTGACAACCTTGAAAACGTTCATGTCCTAGATGATTATATTGTGAAATTAGGAAAACGCCATTCCAGAATTCTCGGCATCAAAACCGTTGGTTTCGAAGTAATGGGAAAAGCATTTATGACTACATTGCAGGACAGGTTTGGATCTTTTCTCACACTGGAACTCAAAAATCTATGGGGACAACTTTACTCATATTTGGCAAATTGTATGATTACTGCAGGGAAGGACCCAATGGAAAAGATTCAACCAGATTTTTCGTACAATGGTGACTCTGTGGTTTTAAATTTTTCCATTCCCAAACTTGCGATGCATGATATAAGTACAGTTAACAAGCTACAAATGGTGAAAACTAAAAACGCTACTATACCTCATAATATAACACAAGTACCGACAAATAAAATTCCTACAGAAATACTCTTAGACAATTCTTCTACTCCAATAAAAAGCGACCGTGAATCGACGCCTCCAATCTCACCAAAGGGCTCTGGAAGTACAAAACCAAGCATCGGTAGCAGTACCGTCGTGGAAAGTAATACCAAGAAAAATAATTATGATGAAAAAATCCATTTATTGCAAAAAACTGCTCAGCAGAAGAACTGCTCGATTATGTAACTACAACCGTACCATTAAGTGTATAAGTTTCCCAGGTTATATTATATATTCTTTAGATCACTGTCTGTTCTTTATTACCCGCGAGCTAATCTTTGTCTTATATAGGCGCGTCAGCGGAGACGCGTCAAGTCAACTTCTCTCTTCTATCGTCCCGAGTATGAAAAATCATTTCAGATTCGAAGAAATCAGATTGGCTTTATATCTTCTTTAGAACAAGACGTGTAATATTCTCACACTTAGAGTTGACCCCCTCAAGTTCGCTTATTAGTACAGGTTTTGACTTTGCAAATAAACAACAGGAAAAGCGACTTAAATAAATTGACAAAGAAATCTCAACAACCAGAGTGCAAAAGCCGTACGAGCAGCGTTTTTGTTAATAACGATATATCACTACGTATTCAACAGAATATGTCGGATAGTGTTTCAGATTCAAAGTCCTCAGAACTTTTAAATTCTACTTTTTATTCGTCGACGTCGATAAATACACTTGATCATGCTAGAACCTTTCGAAATTCTCTGATATTGAAGGAGATATCAGATCAAAGTCTAAATTCATCAATAAAGCCATGCGAATCCGTCCTTGATAGGGATGTTGAAAGCTCAGTTCTGCAGCGGTCGTTTGGAGACAGTAATGCCCGAGACTCAGAAGTACAAACGGTAAATATGACAACTTCCCCCTCATTAAGTGCATTGGCTGATATTCTGAACGAAAGATCCAAATATGCTGACCAAAAAACTAGAAAGGCACAAAATATTGAGTCTTCCATAATAGAAGAAGAAGAAGAGGCCGAAGAGCAAAACAACTCGATCAATTATCACGAGGATATAACTGGATCCAGGCTGTCTGTACGAGAGGAAGCAAATGAAAACTTGGCGATGACCTCTCCAAACCTTATTGACATTGACGGATCCAATAGTATTCAAGTTGCCCCTTTGAGTTTACCGTCTTTCGAAGAACCTGACTTTTTGTCCACTCCTAGAGTAAAACCTGATTCTCAGGGACCTCGGAGCAAAGTTAGTACACAACGTACTATTCTCGAACGAGACAACAATTTACCAGTTAAGCGGGAGGAAAATACTATCATTAATTCAGAAACTGAAAGCACAACACATAGCGCACCATTTTTAAAAGAGGATCCGAAACCCTCGCCTCCTTCGAGTAAATTATACAACCCAAAAGTTCGTTTAAACAAAGCAGAAGCGCGAAAGTATACTGATTCTTCTGCCCAAAGGACTACTTCAGCAGGCTCGGTACTTGAAGACACTTCTATGCATAAAAAGAAAAAGAGTATATTTTCATTTCTGAAGAAGAAAGAACCGAAACCAGTTATTGGTAATAATAGTGTAACGAATGAAAAAAATAAGATGTCTTCATCGAGCACTTTCTCAATGAATATTCAAACCTCTTTAAAAACGCCTGAAAAACTAAAGAAGAAGTCTCACAGTAGCAGTAGCATTTTCAATTCCTTCCTAAAGGGAAAAATTGAAACATCAGACTCACCTCGAAAGGAACCAATGAGGCAAAAAAAAAGAACCCCAAAATCCAAGGACAAAAAGCAAGATACTGAACAAATAATTGACGCCGCATCAGTGTTATCCACTGAATCACCTCTACTACGAAAAAACCACGACGATACTCCCGTGAAAATAGATCACGTAACGAGATCAATTGATCAGAGAAAACCTACTCCTTTAAACATGGATCTCATATTGGGAGGTGATAAACAGATAAATACCCCGCTACAAGAACACGTAAGAGAAGATGATGATGCCAAAAATGATCTTCAATTACCAACCAAGGATAATTTTTTATCACTGGACTACGAAGCACCCTCACCAGCATTTTCCAAACACGATACAGGTGAGGTTCTTTTCCCAAAATTTTTGGATAATCATGAAGTCGACTCGATCGTTTCTTTAGAAAGAACAAGATCTACAAAGTCTAACAAGAGAAGTTCAATGAACTCGCAAAGAAGGTCATTGACAGATACGCTATCGATCAAAGCGCAAAGTGAGGGAATGTTCATCACTGAGGCATCTTCTGTTGTATTATCTACTCCAGACTTGACGAAGTCTCCTGCTAGCAGCATTTTAAAGAATGGAAGGTTCGAATACTCAGATAATTTCTCCAGAGAACACTCTTACGAAGGTACCACGAATGAGGACTTTTTAGATATCAAGGACGATAGTGGTCCACTAAAAAAAGATGACATATTTTTAGAGTCTATTGAACAAAAATTTGACCAGCTAATGATGGCCTCTGATGAAGAAAAAACTGAAGTTGAAAGGGATGTACCAAAACCAAGAGAAGAACCTCTGAAGAAGGATTCTGAAAGGCAAAGCGTTTTTGCAGATGATGATAACGAGTTAATTTCTGATATAATGGAGTTTGCAAGTTTTATTAACTTCGGTGATGATGATCTCAATCTAGACCTAGACTTGGGAGATACAACGGCCTCATATGCAACAGAAACCCCCGAACCTGTTGGAAATGATGAAGTAAATAGCTCTGGTACTTTTGATACACGAAATAACAAAGAGGATAGTTACAAAGAAAAAGAAACTCAATCTTATTCCGCTGCTGGAGAAGCTACTACATACGGAGATGAGCGTCAAGGTCAATTACATACATTTGAACAAGACGGAAGTGAAATAAATGACAACGAATTTGAGAATGAAGATTTCAACAAACACATAGAACAGCCCATAGAAGTTACTCCAAGAAATAATGCATATTTACCAGAATTCGAACCCAATAGACCTGTTTCAATGTCCTTTAAAGGACTAAAAGCCCCAAGAATGAATACTTCTTTTATTGACTCCATGACGCCTGATTCTCCCGTAAAATCAGACTTAACAAGTCTAGGTGAGGTGTATGTAAACAGTAATAATGACCAGGGTGTCCGGTTTTCGTCCCAGATAATACTTTACGACACTTATGGAGAATTCGAATATGATAGACATCCAGAAATTTCCACTTGTAACCAGCTTACTCCACAACTGGCTCAAATGATCAAATTGGAATTAAATGAGTTAAAGAGCGCAATGGAAGTACACGATGATTCGCGATGTTACACACATTTTTATTAGAGCAGAAAACTGGGAGAAATGGAAATGAATCAAATCATACATATCAAGACATTCTAGTTTTTATAAACCTATAATTTATCGCAAGAATCTTGGGTGTTATGTGTTGTATTTGCGGCATCATTTCAAAATACTGTCTGCATTACCCGTCTCCGTCACGTGAAGTAAAAATTTCCAAAAAATATTGAAAAAAGAAAGAAAAATAAGATCCAGAATTCACTGATGATGAGCTTATGGTACGGCATGATTAACTACGCATTTGTATATTAAAGATTCTTTGATTTTTTCCAGAGCATTGAATACCTCAATCTATAAGTGTACTATAATGGCATGCAATTTTCAGTTTCCAGAAATAGCTTATCCAGGTAAACTAATATGCCCACAGTACGGTACGGAAAATAAAGATGGCGAAGATATAATTTTCAATTATGTGCCCGGTCCCGGAACTAAACTAATTCAATATGAACACAACGGACGAACTTTAGAAGCTATAACTGCTACACTAGTTGGGACAGTGAGGTGCGAGGAAGAAAAAAAAACTGATCAGGAAGAAGAGCGTGAAGGCACTGATCAATCTACAGAGGAAGAAAAATCAGTAGATGCATCACCTAATGATGTCACAAGAAGAACTGTAAAAAATATTCTGGTTTCAGTGCTTCCTGGGACAGAAAAGGGTCGTAAAACCAATAAATATGCTAATAATGATTTTGCCAATAACCTACCGAAGGAAGGTGATATTGTGCTGACCAGGGTGACAAGGCTTTCGTTGCAACGAGCCAATGTCGAAATTTTAGCTGTGGAAGATAAACCATCTCCAATTGATAGTGGCATCGGCAGTAATGGATCGGGAATAGTCGCTGCTGGTGGCGGTTCTGGAGCAGCTACGTTCTCTGTTTCTCAAGCATCATCAGATTTAGGTGAGACATTCAGAGGTATAATCAGGTCTCAGGATGTACGGTCTACAGACAGAGATCGTGTGAAAGTGATAGAATGTTTCAAGCCGGGAGATATTGTTAGGGCGCAAGTTTTATCATTAGGTGACGGAACCAACTACTATTTGACCACTGCAAGGAATGACCTTGGGGTCGTGTTCGCCAGAGCTGCTAATGGTGCTGGTGGATTGATATATGCTACAGACTGGCAAATGATGACTTCACCGGTTACAGGCGCTACAGAAAAGCGCAAATGTGCCAAACCTTTTTGATACGTAACAGCTTATCTACAGTGCATATAGACGCGTATATATTTAAAAGAGGGTATTCGCTTCTTCTTCTTTAGATTGCATTCTTAGATGGTTAGGAAAAAGAAGCGGGAACGTGATTAAACTTTTTATTCTCTTTTATTTATTATATATTATAGTGCATTATCATTATCTATCTAAATTTGCCTTTACACGGTACTGCTTTCCGATTTTACTGGGTAAAGAAGATTTTCATGAGTACCTCTTAAATCAACCTCACTTAAACCTACGATACCACCGAAGCTTTGAAACCTCTTAAAATAATGATCTCTTTTTTCACGCGCGGTTTCCACCAGAGCTGGCCAATAAACATCATGATTGTACTTGAATTTCAGATCACCACCATACAACGAATCTAGTTCGTTCTTAGGGACATATTTAACAAATGGTTCATCAAAAACTAGCTTTTCACGGGTCAGTGGGTCAATAAAAGGGTGAATTAACTTCAAGAAAGTCCATGCTAACCAAGGAATATTCGTCAAAAGTGCTTTTCCTAGTCTTTCTGGATAATGAGTTTGTAGAATATGCAGCACTTCTTTCCCTACACCAATAGGTGGGATTTTACTATTGCCAGGTACTTTAGGAACATCAGGGTAATCTTTAAAGTCTATTAGCAAAGCTAGAGAGTCTTGACCAGCTGGCATAAAATCGATAACTCTTTCCAACATGAAGACCAAGTGCTGTACCTGTCTGTGAGAAGTCTTTGTATTTTGTCTGCCCGGTTTCAAATATAAGATAGGTCTAGCATCGTTTTCGTAACCCAAAATCACCTGCTTACCTGATTCGTTCTCGACGGCCACCAAGTCAGCAGTTATTTTATCACCATGCTCTTCACCTAAATGACTAATACCGAATTCTCTTCTCCACGCTAGAGTCATGGTGATTCTATCGATACAGTCTTTTAGCACCCATTTAGTAGCCCTTAGGTAACGTAAAAAACATTCTCTTGTCAACCATGCCTTTTCTTCTTCCTCTAAGGGTTTAAGATCATCCTCCGACTTATTTTTTTCACTTGTATAAACCTTCAAGTCAGGGTTACTGAAATGTTTTAGCACTTCGTCATACATTTTTTGTTGCTCACCTGTAAGTGGTTTTTCTTTTGGAATAGCTATCGAAGCAGGAAGTTCTTTGATAGGCTTATCAATATTAATCAAATTTTTTGGGTCTTCTGGAGCCTCCTTCTTTTTGCTAAATCTCTTGAACATTTTTTGCTTTTGTAATTTTTTTTATATAAAGTGGTTTTGTATTATTTGTTGGATGGAGAGAAGGGAACAGTTAGAAACAAAATAAGGATTGAAATATTTTTCTAACGAAGAAGTGGTATTAGTCTATCTAGAACTGATATATATACATACATATATATATATAAATATATATATATTCAGACAATGAGCACAATATTGTGCATGTACAAGAGTGGGATGCGCATATAGTGCATGAACCTATTGCGATAAAGATCTGGCAATATATAGAGAGATATATCGCATGCTTGCACTCAAATAGAGTCGGGTGGAATGAAAAAAATCATAAAAATTACTAAGACGGAAGACAAAAAGATGACGCGCAACGCGAAAATCGCTTATAAGCAGGGATGCCGTTGCTTCCGGTTGCTTTCTTTCTCCGCGGAATGACTGGACCCGTGGGAAATCGCAGGGGATGTGACGGCCTTCGGAGTTGGGTTACTGCTATTTCCGTGGCTCATAGATATACGGACGGGTAGTAGGGCCGGTTGCGGTCACGTGCGGAAAACTATCTCCGTCAGATCCGGCATTTCGTACGAAAATTCCGGATTTCTTCTTCTTGTGGCCCTTTGTTACGGGATTTGCGGTGACACTTGATATTGAAGTTACAACATCTTTGTGGGGATAAGGATGAGAAGTAGTACGGTGATCGTTGGTGATCGCTGTTGTATGGGGTCGAGAACCTGCAGCGTTTGTCTTCGGAGTAGGCCTGAATAGCGCAGGTTTTTTACGATTGAGAAAGATTGACGGTGATTCGGATCTTCTCTTCTTCACCGGCGTGATGGGCTGCGTAGCATCTTTCTTCTCTGCTGTGACATTATCCATTTGACGATTTACCTTAACAGGCTCCGGTTTGATGGACAATGGGCCTTTCTTGGGGGAAGACGATTGTCCGCCCGCTTGGCCACCAAAGGCCACACGTTGCGCATGCCTTTTTGCAATGTTGAATCCGCCGTCTTTGAAATGCTTTAGTCTGGACTCGTGATCTTTCAGCGATTTCATG
>OBMA010000797.1_pt1 | contig 19245 bp, 17 predicted proteins | sample 1539141 | NCBI WGS metagenome assembly OBMA01 (sample SAMEA3991484, study PRJEB22521) | metagenome | biome: anthropogenic terrestrial biome; feature: sewage plant; material: raw primary sludge | place: Sweden | collected 2012-09-26 | reverse complement strand
AAGAGAACGGCGACTTGCTCACCGGAAAACTAAAATATGAATACACGTACGACGGGCAAGACCGACTGACAGCTAAAAAGGTAAGCAGGTGGAGTACACACTACAACAAGTGGATACGCTGTTATAGCCTGAATTATAACTACACCAACACCGGATACGATATTGAACGAATGAAATGGAATGACCATGACCAGGCTTACAACGAGCCAATAGATAAGGCTGTATACTCAATGTTCATAAACAATGTGACATCAGTAGCACAATACAAATGGAACGACAGAAGCCATGACTTTGTGATGACAGACAAGATGCTTGTAATGAGCCCTCAATACGACTTGGTAGAAAGATGATAATTCAGGAAAAAGAGTAAAAAGGTAAAAATGAACGCCACGATTCATTGGCTGTGCCATTTTTCACCTTTTTACCATTTTTCTTTTTGTCTCTTTTCCAGTCAGTCTTTCTTTTCTTTATATATCAAGTTGTTTGCGCCACTGGTGAGCTGAAGAGCCTCCGGATGTTCCTTGATGAAACTGTCGATATGCCGCACGCGCTTGCTTTCAAGTATTTCGTCAACGGCAATAAGAATTCCAGTTTCCTCTACATCACCAAATCCGTAATTGATTGCCGTACCGAACAATTTCATCGTAGGGCTCAGATTCATATAAGCATTAACCAAAGGAGGTATGTTATAGCCAAGTTTGCGTACCTCACGATTTAATATTTTATAGTCATCACGGAAATCATCCTTACAGAAAAGGTCCTCCAATTCCTTGGGGTCAGTCTCAATAATAAGCGGTTTCATCGGGACAATAAGTCTCTCCTTATCATCGAAATGTTTCTTCAGGAAATAGAGAATCATGTCGCGACCACGACGGATATAAGAAGGATACATTGTCATTTTGCCAAAGAAATACTTCACGCCGGGATTGGTAACGGTGAGCGCGCCCAAACCATCCCAAAGATTATCCAATGCAAATATGCTCTTGGTGTTTTTCTGCACATTCTGATATTCCAAAGAAACAAACGAGCGACCCAGTTCAACAGTATAAGGCATGTAGTCTTTGATAAACCTGTCTGAAAAATGGAACATGTGGCTTGTGGCAAGCTTTGGTTGCCCATTCTCGTCCAGTTCCCAATCCGTACCATACAAATACCGATATCCTCCAATAATCTCTTCCGCCTCAGGATTCCACACAACGAGTTGTTTATAACAGTTTTCACAGGTATCAAATTCGTCTATGTCAACAGACATTCCTGTACCCCCACCTGCATTACGGAAAGCGATTTCACGCAGACGCCCAATCTCCTGCATAACATTTGGAGCATTGTGAGCTGTTATAATGTAGATCTCGTTATGACTTTTGTTTGTCATACGAAGTTGCCTTTCAGATGTCAACTCTCTTATCAGGAGTTGTTTGCTGACTGGTTGGATTAAATCTTCTTCCATCTCTTTTTATTATTATTCAGTCTGGCTTACAGCGGCAAGTCACTATGTGGATATTACAATTCATACACTCTGTCTTCTACAAATTTTGCCCATTCCATCGGTGTTTTCGACTTGTCAAAAGTTTGCCATGGTATAGGTTTTCCAATTACCACGCGAAATTTTTTGTGGACATTTTTGTACATTTCGTCAACAAGAAACAACATCGCGATATTAAACTTGATGTGCAAGACTTTACACACATTGGCGAGGCCATAAAAGAAATTCGAGTTATGCCCGCCAAAATGTATAGGCACAACATCACGATGGGTCTCAACACTCTTGGTAACAAAGGTCTTCGTCCATTGCAAGTCGTGTATTTTGCCATTGATTTTCCTACTGCAAAGACCGGCCGGGAACATCAGCATGTGATTGTCACTCTGAAAACCAGCCTCAACCATTGCAGGAAAATTGCGGCTTTGGCTGCCTGTCTTGTTTATCGGTATGCTGACGGGTGCCAATCCCGGCAAATTCATCAACAAGTCATTGACCAAATAGCGGAACCTTCCATCATAATGACGACCAATTATGGAGCCCAACGCCACGCCGTCTGCACCTCCAAGCGGATGGTTTGAGACAAATGTGTAGAGGCGGCCGTCATTCTTGTCGGGCAGATTTTCACTACCAACAACGTCCAAGGTCATATCAAGATAACGCACACATTCCTCAAGCCAGTCTACCCCTACCTCGTGGCGACTCTCCCAAAGATATCTGTTCACTTCGTCCTGATGTATAATATGTTTGAGCCAAGACACAAGCGGAGCAGGCACAAACCTTGCCCTCTCACCCATCTTGCCCTTTATAATATCATCGACATCTATGGTTTTCTCTGTAATCTCATTCATGTAGAAAAAATACTAACACATTGCAAAAATAATATAAGTTTTTTTAATACGTTACTTTTTCACCCAAAAATGTTCTTTTTTTCATGCTTTTGTAGCAAAAAGCAGTGGTATTTTTAGACGAGTCACAATGAATTAAATATTTTTCCACCGTTTTCACAAACCACATGGTGTGGCAATGCAATGGATATGATAAATAAATTTATTATATTTTATAAAATTTGTGGGGAATTGTGGGGACGTATGGTGTTTTTTATGTATCTTTGGCACCAGAATTCTTATTAATGATGTACGTATGCGTTTTTTAGGAAATTTAGAAGCTAAGATCGACGCCAAAGGAAGAGCCTTCCTCCCGGTTGTTTTCCGCAAGGTGCTGCAAGCATCTGACGAGGACAACCTTGTATTGCGCAAAGATGTTTTCCAGTCATGCTTGGTGCTGTATCCCGAATCGGTATGGAACGAGCAGATGGACACATTACGCTCACGTCTGTCGAGGTGGAACGCGAAACATCAGCAGATATTCCGTCAGTTCGTGTCTGACGTAGAGATGCTCACACTCGATGGCAACGGCCGTTTCCTTATTCCCAAACGCTACTTGAAAATGGCAGGCATCGAGCAAACCATAAAATTCATAGGAATGGGTGACACCATCGAAATATGGAGCAATGAGAATACAGACCGCCAGCTTATGAACACCGATGATTTCAGCAAGGCTCTTGAAACCATTATGGACAATTCGAATACAGCAAACAACAAAAAAGAAAATCCAGAGGAAAATATCGATAATGATTAAGACAGCAGAAACATATCACGTACCAGTGCTATTAAAAGAGAGCATAGACGGTCTGGACATCCGGACGGGCGGCATATACGTGGACGTCACATTCGGTGGCGGCGGGCACTCACGCGAGATACTCTCCAGGCTGGACCCTACTGCACACCTGTACAGTTTCGACCAAGATGCAGATGCCGAGCGCAATATTGTGAACGACAGCCGTTTCACATTCGTAAGATCCAATTTCAGATATCTGAAAAACTGGATGCACTATTATGGTGTGGACCACATCGACGGTCTGCTGGCAGACCTTGGAGTGTCTTCACACCACTTCGACGATGAAACACGCGGATTCTCATTCCGTTTTGATTCTCCTCTGGACATGAGAATGAACATGAGGGCAGGCAGAACTGCCGCCGACATTGTGAACACGATGGACGAAGAACCTCTCGCAGACATCTTCTATCTCTATGGAGAGCTGAAAAATTCAAGGAGGATAGCATCGACTCTGGCAAAGGCAAGAGCACAAAGACCAATCGTCACAACACAAGATTTCATCAACGCTGTAGAGCCACTGTTCAAACGCGAACGGGAGAAGAAAGATATGGCTAAACTATTCCAGGCATTACGCATAGAAGTAAACCACGAAATGGAAGCCCTAAAGGAAATGCTAGCCTGCGCTACCGGGTATCTACGACCAGGCGGACGGCTATCTGTAATAACCTATCACTCCTTGGAAGACAGAATTGTGAAGAACGTAATGAAATCTGGCAACGCAGAAGGAAAGGTGAACCAAGACTTTTTCGGAAAGATTGACACACCATTCTCTTTGGTGAACAACAAAGTAATAGTGCCCGACAAAGAGGAACAGGAACGCAACCCGCGAAGTAGAAGCGCAAAACTCAGAATTGCAGAAAAGAAATGAGCAAGGAAGAAACAGACCATAAAGAGATGTCAAAGCCTGTCATTAGGATCACTCAGTCGACCGAAGAAGCCATGGATGACATAATGCCGGATTCAAAATCCGAGACGGCAAAAGACGAGACAGAGCAGAGCGAAGACGAAGCCCCTACACTGACCGATGTAATAAAGGAACAGGCAATAGAAGACGAAGCTCCGCTGTCGTCCAATTTCACCTTGCGCAAAATATTGGGCGGAGACATACTGACCACCAGTACCATCCGCCGCCAGATTTGGTTATTTCTGCTTATCGCTTCATTTATGATTGTGTATGTATCAAATAGATATAGCTGTCAAAAAAAACTTATCGAAATCGATAATCTCACCAATGAACTGCAGGACGCAAAATACAAGGCGCTGTCAAGCAGCAGCATGATCACAGAGAAAAGCCGCGAGAGTAATGTGCTGGACCTGTTAAAAAAGAACAAAGACAGTCTGCTGCACATCGCAAACCAGCCACCATACATTATTAATGTGCCGGAAGAATGAGCAAATTTGAATATAACAAAATAATGCCCCGCTACAGTTTCATCGCCATACTGATGACACTGGTTGCCGTTGCAGTCATAGGGAAAGCCCTATATCTAATGACGGCAAAACGAGACTATTGGATGACCGTGGCCGACCGTGTGAAGAAAGACAGCCTGAGCGTAAAACCTGTACGCGGCAACATTCTTAGTTGTGACGGACAGCTCATGGCCAGTTCTCTGCCAGAGTTCAAAATATATATGGATTTTAAGGCTTTGCATGATGCCAAAAATGACTCACTATGGAATGTAAAAATCGACTCAATATGCTATTGCCTTAATCTGATTTTTCCCGAAAAACAAGCATCCGCATTCAAAAAGGATTTGGAAGAAGGGCACAAAAAGATGTCACGCCACTGGCCTATATGGGATAAGCGCATAGACTATAACACATATTCGGAAATAAAGAGCCTGCCTATCATACGTTTGGCAAGATACAAGAGCGGTTTTCACTGCGAGGAATTCAACGCCCGCCAACGCCCTTACGGCTCGCTTGCCGGACGTACCGTTGGTGATATGTTTGGAGCAAAAGACACCGCACGCTGCGGATTGGAACTTTCTTATGACAAAATCCTGCGTGGCACCAACGGCATCATTCACAGACGCAAGGTATTAAACAAGTTTCTAAATATCATGGACACGCCGCCTATCGACGGTGCCGACATCGTGACCACGATAGATGTTAGTATGCAAGACTTGGCAGAACGCTCTGTCATAGACGAGTTGAAGAAAATCAACGGTAACGTTGGTATCGCCATTGTCATGGAAGTGGCTACGGGTGACGTCAAGGCGATAGTGAACATGGAGAAATGTGTAGACGGTGAATATCGCGAGATAAAGAACCATGCCGTGAGCGATCTGCTTGAACCGGGCTCGGTATTCAAAACCGCATCCATAATGGTAGCGCTCGACGACGGCGTGGTGGACACCACATACAAGGTAGAGACAGCTGGCGGAGTGTGGCCGATGTACGGCAAACAAATGAAAGACCACAATTGGCGGCGTGGCGGTTATGGAACATTAACATTACCACAGACTCTGCTATACAGTTCCAACATCGGCGTAAGCCGCATCATTGATGACCATTACCACAGAAATCCCGAGAAGTTCATCAACGGTATTTACCGTGTAGGACTTAATGCCAATCTGCAAATTCCGCTCGTAGGTTCATCACCGGCCAGGATACGCATGCCAAAGAAAAACAAGCGTGGACAATGGCTTAACTGGAGCGACACAGCACTACCATGGATGAGTATCGGATACGAATCACAAGTACCGGCCATATCAACATTAACATTCTACAATGCAATAGCCAATAACGGACGCATGATGCGGCCTAGATTTGTGAAGCAGGTGATGAAGAATGGAGAGGTGCTTATGGATTTCCTGCCACAGGTGGTAAAAGGTCACGAGCATATATGCAAAGACAAAACCCTACACGAGATTCAGACAATACTGGAACACGTTGTAAGTGAGGGATTGGGAAAGAAAGCAGGGTCTACGTCATTTAAGGTTGCCGGAAAAACAGGTACTGCCCAAATGTCGAAAGGTGTGGCAGGATATAAGTCGGGTGCCACAAATTATCTACTCAGTTTTGCCGGATATTTCCCCGCTGAAGCGCCACGCTATAGTTGCATCGTCTGCATTCAGAAATCAGGGCTGCCCGCTTCTGGTGGAGGAATGAGCGGTGTAGTATTCCATAACATCGCTGAAGGAATAATGGCACAAGACATAAAACTGGATGTCAAGGATGCACGCGACTCCACATCCGTGTTGATCCCTGATGTAATGAACGGGAATATTCTGGCAGCCGACTACGTGCTGACACATCTCGGAATAAAAACAAGTGCAGACTGGAGTGGAAGCTATGCCAATGGCAACCCTATATGGGGCAAGGCCGAAAAGAAAAATAACATGGTGAATCTGCACAGGGAAAAGATATACGGTAAGGGCTACATGCCAGATGTAACGGGAATGGGTGCCAAGGATGCCGTATTTATAATAGAGAGTCGTGGCGTAAATGTAAGACTTACGGGACGAGGAAAAGTAGTAAAGCAGAGTTTGGAACCTGGTCATTCCATTAAAAAAGGAGATAAATGCCAACTCACTTTAGAATAATTGATAATTTAAAAATATAAAATATGAAATTAAACGAGTTGATCAAAAACATCAAACCGACAAGCATCACAGGTGACGCTGAGGTTGACATCATGGGTGTAAACATTGACTCCCGCCGCATCAAAGAGGGACATTTGTTTGTAGCAATGAAAGGCACACAAGTGGATGGGCACAAATATATCCCAAAGGCTATCGAATTGGGTGCTAAGGCCATCCTATGTGAAGATATGCCTGAGAACAAAGCAGATGGCGTAACTTATATCCAGGTAACATCCACAGAAGATGCAGTAGGAAAGGTGGCCACTTTGTTTTACGGGAACCCCTCAAAGAAGCTTAAACTTGTAGGTGTGACAGGCACAAACGGCAAGACAACCATCGCCACCTTATTATATAATATGTTTCGCCAAATGGGGCATAAGTGCGGATTACTCTCCACTGTATGCAATTACATTGAGGGAAAAGCAATTCCTGCTGACCACACCACGCCAGACCCTATCGAGCTAAACGAGCTGTTGGGCAAGATGGTAGACGAAGGCTGTGAATACGCTTTCATGGAGTGTTCTTCTCACGCCATAGCACAAAAGCGTATCGGCGGGCTGAAGTTCGCTGGTGGTATTTTTACAAATCTGACACGCGATCATCTCGACTATCACAAGACATTCGAGAACTACCGTGACGCGAAAAAGGCATTCTTCGACGGACTGCCGAAATCAGCTTTTGCGATAACGAATGCAGACGACAAGAATGGAATGGTAATGGTGCAAAATACCAAAGCCACCATCAAGACATATTCCACACGTACAATGGCTGATTTCAAAGCCAGGATATTGGAATGTCATTTTGAGGGAATGTACCTGGACATTGATGGTCGCGAGGTTGGCGTACAGTTTATCGGGAAGTTCAACGTAAGCAATCTGCTTGCCGTCTATGGCACTGCCGTCATGTTGGGTAAGAAGCCGGAAGACATACTAGTCGTTTTGAGTACGCTGCGCAGTGTTAGCGGGCGTCTCGAGCCAATCCACTCACCTGAAGGGTTTACCGCCATAGTGGATTATGCCCACACGCCAGACGCACTGGAAAATGTGCTGAATGCCATTCATGAAGTATTGAATGGCAAGGGACATGTAATCACAGTATGTGGAGCCGGCGGCAACCGTGACAAAGGCAAGCGTCCATTGATGGCTCAGGAAGCCGTAAAGCAAAGCGATAAAGTCATTATAACAAGTGACAACCCCCGATTTGAGGAGCCGCAAGACATCATCAATGATATGTTGGACGGTCTCAACGCGATACAAATGAAAAAAGTGATAAATATCGTAGACCGCAAAGAAGCCATCCGCACAGCATGTATGATGGCACAAAAAGGTGACGTGATTCTTGTCGCCGGCAAGGGGCATGAAGACTATCAGGAGATAAAGGGAGTAAAGCATCATTTCGATGACAAAGAGGTGTTGCATGATATATTTTTCAAATAAAGCGAGGCCATGTTATACTATCTGTTTAGATTTTTAGAGCAATACGGTATATCCGGCTCCAGAATGTGGGGATACGTTTCATTCCGCGCATTGTTGGCATTGATTTTGGCACTAGTTATCTCCGCATGGTTTGGCGAAAGATTCATCAAGTATCTAAAAAGAAAACAAATAACTGAAACACAGCGTGACGCCAGCATCGACCCGTTCGGTGTAAAGAAAATAGGTGTGCCCTCAATGGGCGGCATCATCATGATAGTGGCAATACTAATACCAGTACTGTTACTGGGACGTCTTCGCAACATTTATCTCATATTGATGATTATCACCACTGTATGGCTGGGATTTCTTGGAGGAATGGACGATTTCATCAAAATATTCCGGCGCAACAAGGAAGGTTTGAAGGGAAAATACAAGATTATCGGGCAAGTAGGTATTGGACTCATCGTAGGTCTGGTGCTTTGGGCTTCCCCTGATGTAAAAATCAAGGAGAACGTGGCCATACAGAAGCAAGGGCAGGAGATGGTCGTCAAGCACAGATCCGACGCGAAGAAGTCGCTAAAGACAACAATACCTTTTGTCAAAGGACATAATCTTGACTACTCCCGCATAACGGGTTTCTGTGGCAAGCATCGTGTAGCGGCAGGATGGATTCTATTCGTGATAATGACCATCATCGTGGTGACTGCGGTCAGCAACGGTGCCAATCTTAACGACGGCATGGATGGCATGTGTGCCGGGAATTCGGCAATAATAGGCGTGGCGCTAGGAATATTAGCGTATGTGAGTTCACATATCGAATTTGCGGCATATCTTAACATCATGTATATCCCGGGATCGCAAGAACTTGTTGTTTTCTTCTGTGCATTCATCGGGGCTCTAATCGGATTTTTATGGTACAATGCTTACCCGGCACAGGTTTTTATGGGTGACACCGGGTCACTTACCATCGGTGGCATCATCGCCGTGGGCGCAATCATCATTCATAAGGAACTATTGCTACCAATACTCTGCGGGATATTCTTTATAGAGAGCCTGAGCGTGATAATACAAGTTTATTATTACAAACTTGGCAAACGACGTGGTATAAAGCAACGCATATTCAAGCGCACCCCCATACACGATAACTTCCGCACACAGGATAGCCAACTGGACCCTGAGTGCAAATACTTTTTCAAGAAGCCTATTGGTGCCATTCATGAGTCTAAAATCACAATCCGTTTCTGGATTATCACAATAATCCTGGCGGCATTGACGATTATAACACTGAAGATAAGATAAAGAAGATATGAAAAGAATTGTTGTATTAGGAGCAGCCGAAAGTGGCGCCGGAGCAGCCGTATTGGCAAAGAAAGAAGGATATGATGTATTCGTCTCGGATATGTCTTCCATCAAGGACAAATACAAAAAAATGCTTGACGACCACCACATAGAATGGGAAGAAAGTCATCACTCTGAAGATAGGATTCTCAATGCAGACGAGATAATCAAGAGTCCAGGCATTCCCAAGGAAGCACCGATGATACAGAAGATTATTGAAAAGGGAATCCATATCATCAGTGAGATTGAGTTTGCCAGCAGATACACCGAATCAAAGATGATTTGCATCACAGGCAGTAACGGCAAGACCACAACCACCTCACTCATCTATCACATATTCAAGGAGGCCGGCTATGATGCCGGACTTGCCGGGAACATTGGCCACAGCCTTGCATTGCAGGTTGCCGAAGATCCACATGAATATTACATCATCGAACTGAGCAGTTTTCAGTTGGATAACATGTATGACTTCCATGCCGACATCGCCATATTGCTGAATATCACCCCTGACCATCTGGATCGTTATGACAACTGCATGCAAAAATATGTGGATGCCAAGATGCGGATAATTCAAAACCAAACTGACAATGACAGCTTCATCTACTGGAATGACGATCCTATCATCAAACGTGAACTTAGTAAATACCACATCAACGCAATCATGTGTCCATTTTCTGAACTTAAGGAGAAAGGAAGTATTGGCTATATAGAAGAGGGCGAATACAAGATTGAAGAACCAACGCCATTCAATATGGAGCAGGAAGAACTAAGTCTTACGGGCAAACATAATATATACAACTCTCTTGCAGCAGGTATTGCCACAAACATTGCCGGCATAAAAAAGGATATTATCCGCCAAAGTCTAAGCGATTTCCCAGGCGTTGAGCATCGCTTGGAAAAAGTATGCAAGGTGGGCGGAGTGCAATATGTCAACGACTCGAAAGCAACAAACGTGGACGCATGCTGGTATGCGCTTGAGAGTATGAAGACGCCAACAATTTTGATTCTTGGAGGCAAAGACAAAGGCAATGACTACAATGAAATAAAGGAGTTGGTAAAACAGAAGTGTGTAGGACTGGTCTATCTTGGATCCGACAACACCAAATTGCACAACTTCTTCGACGGCATGGGCATCCCAGTCCGTGACACGCACAGCATGAAAGAATGCGTGGAGGCATGTTATGAAATAGCAAAAACAGGTGATACCGTATTATTGAGCCCATGTTGCGCCAGCTTCGACCTTTTCAAAAATATGGAAGACCGCGGCGACCAGTTCAAGACACTAGTAAGAAACTTGTAACAAAATGATGAACAAGACCCTTAATAATATATTCAAAGGAGACAAGGTGATATGGATGGTTTTCTTCTTCCTTTGTCTCATCAGCGTCATTGAGGTATTCTCAGCATCTTCCGAGCTGACGTACAAAGGTGGCAGTTACTGGTCGCCAATGTTCAAACACATCGGCATTCTGATAATGGGTATATTCTTCATGGTCATAACGCTGAATATCAAGTGTAAGTATTTCAAGATTGTCACACCGTTTCTGCTGATTATATCAATACTTACACTGATATGGGTATTCTTTGCAGGACAATCCACTAATGGAGCCCAACGCTGGATTAGCATTGTTGGATTACAGTTCCAGCCATCAGAGATAGCCAAAGGCACGATGGTACTTGCCACAGCCCAGATATTGAGTGCCATGCAGACAGACAATGGAGCCGACAGAAATGCCTTTAAGTTCATCATATGGGTTTGCGCATTCATTGTCCCACTCATCATGCTAGAGAATTTGTCAACTGCCATTTTGCTGTGTGCAGTGATATTCATGATGATGGTCATTGGACGTGTTCCTATCAAACAATTAGGAAGACTCCTCGGAGTTATCATGTTAATAGGCGTTTTCGTCTTCACCTTTATCATGGCGGTTGGCAAAGACCGTGGCGATGGAAATATGAATTCTAAGAAAAACCTTACAGAGCAAGTAAAACCGAAAGAAGAGCTTGGTCTTCTGGACAAAGTTTTCCACCGAGCCGACACATGGAAAAACCGCATTGATAAATTTGCGAATAACAAAGAAGTGGCACCCGAAGATGTTGACTTAGACAAAGATGCGCAAGTGGCTCATGCGAATATCGCCATAGCATCGTCTAATGTAGTAGGCAAAGGGCCGGGCAATTCTGTGGAACGTGATTTCCTGTCACAGGCCTTCTCGGATTTCATCTATGCCATCATCATTGAGGAGATGGGGATTGAAGGGGCGGCTATCGTTGCTTTTCTTTACATCATCCTAATCTTTAGAACCGGTCGCATAGCAAACAGATGCGAGAACACATTCCCTGCCTTTTTGGCAATGGGGCTAGCTTTATTACTCGTCACTCAGGCCCTTTTCAACATGTGCGTTGCCGTAGGATTGGTCCCTGTAACAGGGCAGCCTCTGCCTCTAGTCAGCAAAGGAGGTACATCCACTATCATAAATTGCGTGTATGTGGGTGCTATCCTAAGCGTTAGCCGCTCGGCAAAAAAGAAAGATCCCACGAAAGAAGAAATGAAAGAAGAAGCCCTGGCGACTGCATAATAAAATAAAAAATGATAGAAAGTAATCAAATAATAAATATTTTGATTACTTTTGCAATATCTTGTTAATTAACAAAAACGATAAGGGACATGGACAAAGATTTAAGAATCATAATCAGCGGTGGCGGCACAGGTGGACATATTTTTCCCGCCATATCGATTGCCAATGCCATCAAGGCAAAATGCCCTGACGCCAAAATACAATTTGTTGGTGCGTTAGGGCGCATGGAGATGCAAAGAGTACCTGCCGCCGGATATGATATCAAGGGGCTTCCAATCTGCGGTTTTGACCGCAAGAATCTTCTTAATAACTTTGCAGTACTCTTCAAAATATGGAAAAGTCAGAGAATGGCCAAAACCATCATCAAGAATTTCAAGCCGATGGCAGCTGTTGGTGTTGGCGGATATGCCAGTGGACCTACGCTCAATGAATGTGCGGCTATGGGCATACCGTGTCTCATCCAAGAGCAGAACTCTTATGCCGGAGTAACCAACAAGTTATTGGCCAAAAAGGCTAGTAAGATTTGTGTGGCATACGAAGGAATGGAGAGATTTTTCCCTGCTGCCAAAATCATAATGACAGGCAACCCTGTACGTCAGGCCCTGCTCGACACCACTATATCAAAAGAAGATGCAATAAAAAGTTTCGGACTTGATCCCACAAAGAAAACGATATTACTCGTTGGCGGCAGTCTTGGTGCAAGAACCATCAATGAGAGCATAATGCAACATCTAAACGCCGTGGAAGAAAGCGGAGTGCAATTCATTTGGCAGACAGGAAAATTCTATAATGCAGCCATCACAGAAAAATTAAAAGACAAACATCTGCCAATGCTCAAGGTGACAGATTTTATAAGTGACATGGGGGCAGCATACAAGGCAGCAGATCTGGTCATCAGCCGGGCAGGAGCTAGCAGTATTTCAGAGTTCTGTATCATCGGAAAACCAGTCATTCTGATACCTAGTCCAAATGTTGCAGAAGATCACCAGACGAAGAACGCGATGGCACTGGTCAAAAAAAACGCTGCACTTTATGTGGCAGATTCCGATGCACCACAGACGTTAATCGACTTGGCAATTGAAACCGTTAAGGATGATGCAAAGCTCAATTCATTAAGCGAAAGCATAAATAAACTCGGGTTGAAAAATTCGGCAGATATAATAGCAGACGAAGTCATCAAACTGGCTATGCATACGAACAAATAACAAAATGCATGGATTGGCAATGGCCAAAGACTTCAAACTTTAACTACAAAGAATAAATGGAACTGAAAGAAATTAAAGCAGTATATTTCGTGGGTGCTGGTGGCATCGGAATGAGCGCCATAGCACGCTATTTTATACGCAAAGGCTTGGTAGTGGCAGGTTACGACAAAACGCCTTCTGACCTCACACGGCAATTGGAAAGAGAGGGTATGCTCATTCATTATGAAGAGAATGTGGAAGAGATACCCCACGCATGTCGCGATCAGAAATCCTGTTTGGTAATATATACGCCTGCAATACCAGAAGAACACGAAGAACTGGTTTATTTCCGCGACGGAGGTTTCGAAATAGAGAAACGCGCACAAGTGCTCGGCACCCTGACACGCGCTCACAAAGGATTGTGCGTGGCAGGTACACACGGAAAGACTACGACATCAACCATGTGCGCGCATATCATGCACCAGAGCCATATAGACTGTAACGCATTTCTGGGTGGCATCTCTAAAAACTATGGCACAAATTATATATTGAGCGACAGCAGCGACTACGTAGTCATTGAGGCAGACGAGTTCGACCGCTCTTTCCATTGGCTGAGCCCGTGGATGAGCGTTATCACAGCTACAGACCCCGACCATCTCGACATATATGGGACCAAAGAGGCATACCTCGAAAGTTTCCGGCATTATACCACCCTCATACAGGAAGGCGGAGCACTCATTATACACAAGGATCTTGAGATGAAGGCCGATGTCCGGCCCGGCGTCAAAGTATATGAGTACAGTCTAAACAAAGGCGATTTTCATGCAGAGAACATCAAAATTCACAATGGTGAAATCACATTCGACTTCCTATCACCTATTGAGAGCATTCCGGATGTAGTATTAGGACAACCTGTCCCAATCAACATCGAGAATGGTATAGCGGCAATGGCAATGGCACAGCTCAACGGCTGCACTGCCAATGAAATAAAATATGGAATGAAGACATATCATGGAGTGGACCGTCGTTTTGACTTCAAGATAAAGACCGACAAACTCGTTTTCCTGTCAGATTATGCCCATCATCCAAAAGAAATATACCAAAGTGCGAAAAGCATTCGCGAACTATACGAAAGTAGAAAGATTACAGCCATCTTCCAACCACATCTCTATACCCGCACTCGCGACTTCTATAAGGATTTTGCTGACGCACTGAGCCAACTCGACGAGGTAATATTGTGTGACATCTATCCCGCTCGTGAGCAACCGATACCAGGAGTAACAAGTCAGCTGATATATGACAATCTAAAACCTGGTGTGGAGAAGAGCATGATACACAAGGAAGACGTGCTCGATCTTGTGAAAAATCGCGACTTCGATGTACTCGTCGTTCTTGGAGCAGGAGATCTAGACCTTTATGTACCACAAATTACAAAAATATTGGAAAGCAAATAATGCAATTCAACTGGAAGAAGTCCATTACCATAACACTTGACATTGTGCTTGCCGCATACCTAGTGTTAGCTTTCACCGCTTTCAACAAGCCTGATGAAACAACAAAGGTGTGTACAAAGGTTAGCATTAACATACAAGACGAAAGTGCTAATGGCTTCATCAGTGCGAACGAGATTAAGTCAAGACTCGAAAAGCGAATTCTATACCCTCTCAACAAGCAGATGCATAATGTGAATTCACGCAACATTGAAGAGGCTCTCAAGACAAGCCCTTTTGTTAATACTGCAGAATGTTACAAGACACAAGACGGGCATGTATACATAAATATTACGCAGCGGCTGCCAATCGTACGCGTCAAGGCAGTCAACGGAGACGACTATTATCTGGACGACAAAAACTGCATAATGCCTAATTCACATTATACATCGGATTTGATTATAGCTACCGGCTACATCACAAAATGGTTTGCCCAGAACTACGTATCATATCTTAGCATGACCCTGATGAACGACAACTTGTGGAAAAATCAGATTGAGCAAATCAACGTATTGCCTGACCACAGTATAGAACTTGTGCCACGTGTAGGCAATCACATCGTGCTCGTGGGTCCAATGCCAGAAAGCAAACATCCAAGCGAGCGCAAACAACTAGTTTGCGATTTTGTGAAGAAGAAGATGGACCGTCTGGAGAAATTCTATAAATACGGCCTTTCACAAGCCGGTTGGAACAAGTATTCTTACATCAATATTGAATTTGACAACCAGATAATATGCAAGAAGAGAGAGCACATAGAACCCCGGGAAGTTGTTACAACACCAATAACCGCCAAGATCAACGGGGCAACAGAAAACAATAAAACCGACGAGTCGAAAAAGATGAATACGGAAATGGGACTAAGTGAATAATGAAATATTTTGAATTGATAATGATATAAACGTATGGCAAAGGAATTTATCGTAGCAATCGAACTAGGATCATCCAAGATGACCGGTATCGCAGGAAAAAAGAACATGGACGGCAGTTTCACTGTACTGTCCGTAGCCAAAGAGGATTCCACCTCATGCATACGCAAAGGTATTGTCTATAACAACGACAAGACCGTGCAATGCCTTACTAACATTGTAAAAAAGCTAGAGACTAATCTGAAGACCAAAATAGCCCACGTGTATGTCGGCGTCGGCGGACAGTCTATCCGCAGCATGAGAAATATTATTGCCAAGGATTTACCCGCTGACACAATTGTATCCCAGGATATGGTTAACGAATTGATGGATGCAAACCGCAACATGACATATCCCGATCAAGAGATTTTGGATGCTGTAATCCATGAATACAAGGTTGACATGCAATACCAACTCGACCCGGTAGGCATACAGTGCACACGATTGGAAGGAAACTTCCTAAACATACTTTGGCGCAAGGCATTCTACAGAAAACTGAACCAATGTTTTGATAACGCAGGCATTGCCATTGCCGAGATGTATCTGGCTCCGTTAGCATTAGCCGACAGCGTGCTCAACGAAAGCGAGAAGCGCAGCGGATGCGTCCTTGTCGATTTAGGTGCCGACACCACCACCGTATCCCTCTATTACAAGAATATATTGCGTCATCTGGCTGTAATTCCTATGGGAAGCAACAACATAACCAAAGACATCGCTTCAATGCAAATGGAAGAACATGATGCCGAAAAGATGAAGTTGAAATATGCCAACGCTTTCACAGATAACGACGAAATAGACAACACTCTGATGCTGCCAATCGATTCTGACCGCGATGTGGAGAGCCGAAAATTTATTGAGCTTGTCGAGGCACGTGTTCAAGAAATAATAGAAAACATTTGGTTCCAAGTGCCCAACGACTATGCAGACAAATTGCTAGGCGGTCTTATCATCACCGGTGGCGGTTCCAATATGAAGAATATTGAGAAAGCATTCCGCAACTACACACACATTGAAAAAATCAGAATCGCAAAATTCATCAACCAGACTATCAACTCAAAAAACATGGAAATCGCCAACCATGATGGCACAATGAATACTGTCCTAGGGCTGATGGTCAAAGGCGATATGAACTGTGCTGGTGACGAAATCACAGGAGATCTTTTCGATCAGTCTGAGACAAAGCCTGTAAGCACAGCCGACTTACACAAAAATCCGCGCCCAATAACCGAGACCATTGGTCGTGGAGTGGTACAGACCGAAGCCGAGAAGCTGAAAGCAGAGGAAGAAGCGCGCAGAAAAAAGGAAGCCGAAGAGGAAGCTGCCATTATTGCGACTAGGGAAGAGGCTGAAAGACAAGAGCGTGAGACGAAGAAGAAAGAGAATAATGTCTGGCACAAAATTGTCAGATGCATCAAAGACTTCGGAAAAAAGATTATACAGGAAGAGGAATAATATTCCATATCTGAATCACTATTTTACAATCTAAATCGTTCATAAATTATGGCTGACAAATATAAAAAACCCTACATGGTGGATTTTGGAGACCCCGAAAGAGAAAATAGTATAATCAAAGTCATCGGTGTTGGTGGTGGCGGTGGCAATGCCGTGAACCACATGTACCGCGAAGGCATACACGATGTATCATTCGTGCTCTGCAACACAGACAACCAGGCACTTAACGACTCACCCGTCCCTATTCATCTACAACTTGGCAAAGAGGGGCTTGGGGCAGGCAACAAACCAGCCAAAGCACGTCAGGCTGCAGAAGAGAGCAATGATGACATCCGCGGAATGCTCAATGATGGCACTAAGATGGCATTTATCACTGCCGGCATGGGTGGCGGCACCGGTACAGGAGCAGCTCCGGTGATTGCAAAGATATCAAAAGAGCAAGGCATACTAACCGTTGGCATTGTTACCATTCCGTTCCGTTTCGAGGGACCAAAGAAGATTGATCAGGCCCTAGACGGTGTTGAAGAGATGTCAAAACATGTGGATGCGCTCTTGGTTATCAACAACGAGCGACTGCGCGAGATCTATCCAGACCTCACTGTGCTCGACGCATTCGGCAAGGCAGATGACACGCTGAGCGTTGCGGCAAAGAGCATAGCGGAGATTATCACCGTACACGGTCTTATAAACCTTGACTTCAACGATGTGAAGACGGTACTCAAAAATGGTGGCGTGGCTATCATGAGCACAGGATATGGCGAAGGTGAAAGCCGAGTAAAAAAGGCTATCGAAGACGCGCTCAACTCACCGCTGCTAAATGACAATGATGTGTTCAACTCCAAGAAAATCCTGCTCAGCATAGCTTTCGCAAGCGAGAAAAAAGAAAATCCGGGGCTGATGATGGAAGAGATGAACGATGTCAACGATTTCATGGCAAAGTTTGGCGACGACTTTGAAATCAAATGGGGTCTGGCACTCGACCCGGAACTTGGCAGCAAAGTCAAGGTCACCGTTCTGGCCACCGGCTTCGGTATCGAAGACGTGGACGGCATGAACAGTCATCTGAAGAAACATACCGAGGAGGAAGCCAACCGTATTGCAGAGGAAGAAGAGAAACGCGCTGAACGCCAGGACCGCCGTAACCGCTATTATGGCAAGGACAGCAATCTCACTCAGTATAAGCGCAGGCCGCACATCTTCTTGTTCCGTCCTGAAGATTTGGACAATGAAGACGTAATACTCTCTGTCGAGAGCACTCCAACATGCAAGCGTACACGCCAGATGCTGGAAGACATTCGTAATCAGGCGAGTGGCAACATCTCTAACAAAACAGAAGAAGATAATGACGAGCCTGTTCAAGGCACAATCAATTTTGCATAATTAATAAACAAATAAAGTAATATGGCACTTTTTGATCAAGTAAACAATGACATTAAAGAGGCTATGAAAGCCCGCGACAAGGTCCGACTAGAGACTGTTCGCAACATTAAGAAAGTATTTCTTGAGGCAAAGACAGCCCCAGGAGCCAACGATACATTGGAGGATGCCGACGCTCTGAAGATTTTACAGAAACTAGCAAAGCAGGGCAAGGAATCGGCTGCTACATACATCCAGCAAAACCGTCAGGATCTAGCTGATGAGGAATTGGCACAGGTGGCAGTAATCGAGACATACCTGCCCAGACAAATGTCTGAAGATGAAATAGAGACTGTGGTTAAGGATATTATCACCCAGACCGGTGCTACAAGCATGAAAGAGATGGGCACAGTGATGGGAATGGCAAGCAAGCAACTTGCCGGCAAGGCTGATGGCCGCCTCATCTCTGCAATTGTCAAGAAGCTACTAGCCTGACGCCCCAGTTACAATCTAATTAAAAAGTTAAGGTGAGTGTGTAAAAAGCATCTCGCAAAGGTTGCAGTTTGCAACCAACATTCCATAAGAGCCACTTCTTAACCTCGCATAGAGATAAGAAATGGCTCTTTTTGTGTTTACAAAATCCACCTGGCCAAATTTGAAGTTTACTTTCCAAAATACTTTTAGTACACCACTCTTCTTCATATAATAAAAGATTTTTTATTATCATATTTCTCTTAAAATACGCATAAAAACTTTGTCGTTCGGATTTAATATTATACCTT
>OBMA010000796.1_pt1 | contig 19253 bp, 14 predicted proteins | sample 1539141 | NCBI WGS metagenome assembly OBMA01 (sample SAMEA3991484, study PRJEB22521) | metagenome | biome: anthropogenic terrestrial biome; feature: sewage plant; material: raw primary sludge | place: Sweden | collected 2012-09-26 | reverse complement strand
CGGCTCTAAGGGTATCAAAAGCGACGGCAGCTTTACACAGGCCGGCGGTACGATAGCCATGACCTGCAGCGGAGGAAAAGATAGAGTGACGGATCCGCTCGACGTGGGGAAATGTTACGGTATCAAAGTGGATGGCATCTGGAAGAAGACGGGCGGCGTGTGCGATATCAAGACCACCTCGACCGTGACCGCTGCGATCAAAGACAGCACCACTACGTACGATGGTACTGGGGTGCCTGAATAAATTAGAATATTAACGCTTAATAACGATAGAATGATGAGAAAAAGATTTGCACTTGTTTTAGTTGCTCTCCTTCTGATGGGGACAACCGGTTGGGCAGAAGAATACTCATATCTGACCTTTCAGAAAAATGATGCAAGCAACAGTGAGACAAGCGTGGCTCTGGCCTCGCTGAGCAAGATTACCTTCAGTAACGGCTCGCTCATCCTGACGAATGCTTACGGTACCAACATAGGAAGCTATAACCTGTCTGAGCTGAATAAGATGTTTTTTGCCGCTCAGGCTACTGCGATAGAGAATATTCAGACTGACAATACGTCAATCACGCTGCAAGAGGGCATGCTCAGAATCAACGCTGTTCCCGGCTCGAAGATTAACCTCTATCAGACTAGCGGTGCCATGGTCAAGGCATTCAGTGCTTCGGCTTCGGAGTGCGTGGTCAACATGAGCTCTCTGCCTAAGGGCATCTACCTGCTGAGAGTCAATAATCAGGTAAAGAAGATCCTGAACAGATAAAAAAATCATGAAAAGATTTGTTGTTTACCTTTTCTCAACGATAGCATTTTTATCGTTGAGCGCCCAAACTATGTATATATGTAAGGGCACCAGCTACACGATAGTAGCAGGATCAACAGTGGGGGAGATGACCTACAGCGAGAATGGAAACATGATGACTGTTAATGATATGACCTATAGTGTCAATGGCGTTGACAGCATTGTGTTCAGTGAACCAAAATTCAACACGGTTTCAAAAATCTCTCGTGATACGGTATGGATAGGATACCATGGCTCATCTGTCACCGTTTCCAAAAATAACGATAGTATCTCAGTTTCTGCGAATGGTGCTCACGTGACGGTAACGTCAAGTGTGGTTGGCACAGAGATAACGTATCTTCTCAGCGGTAGTTCTTCTGACGGATCATTGACAATCAATGGTGACTATAAACTAACCCTGGCACTCAACGGATTGGCTCTGACGAATTCAACAGGGGCAGCTATTGATGTGGAATGTGGAAAACGTATTGCCGTCACGCTTGCTGATGGTTCTACAAATACTCTGATCGACGGGACCGGTGGTTCTCAGAAAGCTTGTTTCTATGTGAAGGGGCATGCTGAATTCTCCGGCGCGGGATCATTAGCTCTCACCGGCAATACAAAACATGCGTTTTCGTCGAAAGAGTATCTTGAGATAAAGAAATCAGCAGGGTCTATCGTGGTCGATAGTGCTGTCGGCGACGGTGTGCATTGTGGTCAGTATTTTGAGATGAACGGCGGTACGGTGACAGTGGCTAATACAAAAGGTGACTGTATTGATGCTGACGATCTGGGAAATGTGAAGATAAAGGGCGGAACTCTGAACCTGACTGTTTCTGCCGATGATACGAAAGGTATAAACTGCGACAGTACGTTCACTCAGAGTGGTGGCGATATTAATCTGACTGTGCCAACAGCTTCAAGTCAGGGTGTTAAGTTTGACATGCCTTCGTCAATAACCGGCGGTACTATCACCGGAAATATCACAGGAGCGGCGGCTAAGTGTATCAAAGCCGGTTCTATTCTGACAATCACAGGCGGCACATTGACTGCAAATATGTACGGTGCTCCTATTGTAACCGATTATGATCCCTCTTATTCTACCGGAGTGAAATGTGACTCGGACTTGACTATTACGGGTGGTACATTTACAATGAACTGCTATGGCGTGGCCAGTAGAGGATTCTCTGTGGACGGTACAGGAACCTTTAACGGAGGAACTTATACGATAACGACGACTGGAGAAGCTGGGTCTTATACGGCCTCTTCCGGAACTGATACTTACTCCTGTAAGTGCATCACCGGCAATGGAACTTTATCAATACTGGGAGGAACTTATACACTGAAAAGTACAGGCTCTGCAGGAAAATGTATTACCACTGATGGCGTTCTGACCATCGGTAATAACGTGGGTGTCGGCTTATCCTCAATGACAAGCAATCCATATATATCTTGTACCACAACAGGATCAAGCTATGGCTCCTCTACTACTTCAGCAGCCGGTCCCGGTGGAGGTGGATGGAATCCGGGTTTCCCTCCCGGCGGGGGTGGTCAAACCGAAGGAGGTAGTAGCGCAAAGACGATCAAGGCGCAAGGTGCTATTGTCATCAATGATGGTTATATAGCTGTAAATACATCGACAGACGGGGCTGAAGGTATTGAGTCAAAGAGTTCTATCACTGTCAATAATGGACAAATAATAGCCAACTGTTATGATGATTGTATAAACAGTAGTGGAATCATTAAATTTAATGGAGGTTTTACCTACTGCAAAGGTAATGGTAACGATGGTGTCGACTCCAACTATGGGAAAGCCGGGGCTATTACCATCACCGGTGGAGTGATGATTGGAATGAGTTTTAAAGGATCACCTGAGGAGGGTATTGACTGTGATGCCGATTATATAGTGCTCAGTGGTGGTTATGTCTTCTCTTGTGGAGGAGCAATGAGTTCTTATCCTAGTGGAATCAGCTCGGCAACACAATCAGCAGCAATGCTTTCAAGTCTCTCGCTTACAAATGGTTCTTATTACACGCTCGAATGTAATGGTACGAAATTATGGACCATCAAGATGCCCGCAGGTTTTAGTAGCAGTTATTCATTGGTATCTGCTCCGGATGTGCTAACCGGTAAGACTTGCCACTTCTATAGTGGGACAACAGCTCCTACCTCTTCGACCAGCTCATATAATAATTGTTTCTGGATCGCTCCTGCTGTGACAACATCGAGCACGATGAAAACATGGACCCAGAGTTCGTCGTACGTAAAAAACTAATAAGTAAACCTATATTATAAAGGTGGGAAATGTCGAGATAGGCATCTCCCACCTTAATTTTTATCTTTTATGCTGTAATTTCAGACGATATACCACAAACATGGTATGCGAAATGACACAAACGGGTGATTTTACAGTGGTGAAAAACCCGCTACCTTTGCATCATCAAACAGAGTAGTATTATAACTTTAAAAAAATATTTGATTATGGCAACAAAAAAACTTCATTTCGAAACACTTCAACTTCATGTTGGACAAGAACAGGCTGATCCTACTACTGACTCAAGGGCTGTGCCTATCTATCAGACTACCTCTTATGTGTTCCACAACTCTAAGCATGCGTCAGATCGCTTTGGTTTGAGGGATGCAGGAAATATCTACGGACGTCTGACAAACTCTACTCAGGGTGTTTTCGAAGATCGCGTGGCTGCCCTCGAGGGTGGCGTGGCAGGGTTGGCTGTTGCCAGTGGTGCTGCTGCTGTGACTTACGCAATACAGAATATTACCAACGCAGGCGATCATGTGGTGGCCTCGAAGACAATCTACGGCGGGTCGTACAACCTGCTGAGCCATACGCTGAAGAACTTTGGTATCGACGCTACATTCGTCGACCCGGATGATATCGACGCTTTCGAGAAGGCGATACGCCCGAACACCAAACTTGTGTTTATCGAGACGCTGGGGAACCCGAACTCAAACATCAGTGATATAGAAGCAACGGCGGAAGTGGCTCACCGTCACAATATTCCGCTGCTGATAGACAATACTTTCGGCACGCCATACCTGATCCGTCCTCTGGAGCACGGGGCTGATATCGTGATCCACTCCGCTACAAAGTTCATTGGCGGTCATGGCAGTTCTCTGGGCGGCGTGATCATTGACGGGGGTAAGTTCGACTGGAAGAAGAGCGGGAAGTTCCCACAGCTGTCGGAACCGGATCCCAGCTATCACGGCATCGTATTCGCTGACGCGGTGGGTGCGGCTGCTTACGTGACTCGTATACGCGCTATCTTGCTGCGTGACACGGGCGCTACCATCTCTCCTTTTAACGCCTTCATCTTACTGCAGGGTCTGGAGACACTCTCGCTACGCGTGGAACGCCATGTGTACAACGCACTGAAGGTGGTGGAGTTTCTGAGTAATCACCCTCAGGTGGAGATTGTTCATCACCCGGCTCTGGAGAGCCATCCTAACCATGATATCTATCAGCGTTACTTCCCGAACGGTGCAGGCAGCATCTTCACCTTTAATATAAAGGGGGATGCGCAGAAGGCGCAGGATTGGATTGACCATCTCGAGATATTCTCTCTGCTGGCTAACGTGGCTGACGTGAAGAGCCTGGTGATTCACCCGGCATCGACGACACACTCTCAGCTCACTGATGAGGAACTGGCTGACCAGGGTATCGCTCAGAACACTATCCGTCTGAGTATCGGTACGGAACATATTGACGACATCATTGACGACCTGCAACAGGCGTTCGATAAGGTAAAATAAATAATAAATGAATTAAAAATATTGCCATCATGACAAAAATAGCTAAACAATTGACAGAGCTGGTAGGGAATACCCCTCTGTTGGAGCTGGGCAAGTTCTCAGCAGGTAAAGGAATCCAGAAACCGATTATCGCTAAGGTGGAATACTTTAACCCCGGCGGTAGTGTGAAAGACCGTATCGCTCTGGCGATGATCGAGGACGCAGAGAAAAAGGGTGTCTTGAAACCGGGCGCTACAATCATTGAACCGACCAGTGGAAACACCGGCGTAGGACTGGCTCTGGTATCGGCGGTGAAGGGGTATCATCTGATTCTCACAATGCCGGAGACGATGAGCGTGGAACGACGGAACTTGGTGAAGGCTTACGGGGCAAAGGTGGAACTTACCAGTGGGGCTGAAGGAATGTCGGGTGCGATCAAAAAGGCTGAGGAACTAAAAGAAACGATTCCGGGAGCTGTCATCCTGCAACAGTTTGAGAACGGGGCTAACCCGCAACGCCACTATGATACGACGGGCGTGGAGATATGGAACCAGACCGACGGGAAGGTGGACATCTTCGTTGCCGGCGTGGGTACAGGCGGCACGGTGAGCGGTATTGGCCGACGTCTGAAAGAGAATAACAAGGATGTGAAGATCGTGGCTGTGGAGCCTGCTTCATCACCGGTGCTCAGCGGCGGTAAGAGTGGCCCTCATAAGATTCAGGGTATCGGCGCAGGTTTTGTTCCGAAGACTTATAATGCTTCGTTCGTGGATGAGGTGATCACCGTCGAGAATGACGACGCCATACGCACAGGTCGTGAGTTGGCTCAGCAGGAGGGTCTGCTGGTAGGTATCTCCTCAGGTGCTGCGGCTTTCGCGGCTTCGGAACTGGCTAAGCGTCCTGAAAACAAGAACAAGGTGATCGTCGTGCTCCTGCCGGATACGGGCGAACGCTATCTCTCTACTGTTCTCTACGCTTTTGAGGAGTATCCGCTTTAAGGGGTTCTCTTCACGGTAAGGGCTTATAAGGTGGTTTTCCTTATAGGCCCTTATGCTTTTGCTATTTTTCTAATTTTCTATTGTAACAATATTTTAATACGGTTTTTGTGCGCTTTGCCAATATTTTGTTTATTTTTGCAACATAAACGTAATGCTTATGCCAAATAATAATTATCGGATTTTAGTGGTTGATGACGAACAGGATCTCTGCGAAATACTAAAATTCAATCTTGAGACAGAAGGATATGTAGTTGATACTGTAAACTCCGCTGAGGAGGCGCTGGCTGAAGAGCTGACAAAGTATGACCTGCTGCTGCTGGATGTCATGATGGGCGAGATGTCAGGTTTTGCCTTGGCACGTAAACTGAAGGATAACGAAGCGACAACTGACATTCCTATTATCTTCCTCACCGCTCGGGATACTGAGAACGATACGGTGACGGGTTTTAACCTCGGTGCCGACGATTACATCTCAAAACCGTTTTCTATCCGTGAGGTGCTCGTCAGGGTCAGAGCGGTGCTGCGACGTACCGTTGACCAGCGACAGGAGGAGGAACAGAGTCTCCTGAAATATGAGACGCTTGAGATGAACCTCGATAAGAAGACGGTCAGAGTGGATCATGAGGATATAGCCTTTACCAAGACGGAGTATGAACTGCTGAAACTCCTGCTGAGCGAACGGGGCAGGGTGTTCTCCCGTCAACAGCTGATTGACAGGGTGTGGCCGTCGGACGTGCTGGTGCTCGACCGTACCGTTGACGTGAATATCACCAGACTAAGAAAGAAAATTGGGCCTTACTCTAAGAACATCGTGACGAGACTGGGGTATGGCTATTATTTTAATGAATAGATAACTGCTTTTATATGGGTCATGTATCTATCGGACGAAAGTTATTCCTGACGGTTTTATCTCTCTTCTTGATCTTCTCAGTCCTCTTCATCGTTTTCCAACAGGCTCGTGAGAAGGAGTATAAGATTGATATGCTCAACCTCAGACTGCAAGATTATAACTTGCGGATGGCGGAGGCGTTACAGTATATCGGCAACCACTCTGAGAAGACGCTCTCCGACTATGTGAGCCGACATAAGATGCCGGGACTGAGGGTCACTCTGATACGCCGTGACGGGACGGTATTCTTCGACAACGACAGGAAGGACTACGCGCATATCCATAATCACAGCAACCGGAAAGAGGTGAGCGAGGCAATCAGAAACGGCAGTGGGTTCGACATCAACCGACCCAGTAACACGCTCCACGGACATTTTTTCTATTCCGCCACTTATTTCCCACAGGACTCGATGGTGATACGTAGCGCCTTACCTTATAATAATGACTTGTCACGGATCTTACAGACGGACCAGTATTATATCTGGTTCACGCTGGTCATCACGCTCCTGCTCGTCATCGTGCTCTATCGGTTCGTACAGCGACTGGCTTCAAACATCACGAAACTGCGTATCTTTGCTCGTCGTGCTGATCATAACGAATCGCTCGAGACAAATGATCTTATTGAGTTCCCCGGTGATGAACTGGGGGAGATATCGGAACATATCATCAAGATATATAAAAGGTTGCGGAAGACGAAGGAGGAACAGAATGTGCTGAAACGTCAACTGACTCAGAACATCGCTCATGAGCTGAAGACTCCCGTAAGCAGTATTCAGGGCTATCTGGAGACAATCATTGAGAACCCGAATATCACCCCGGCTCAGAAAGAGCAGTTCCTGGAACGCTGTTACGCTCAGAGCAAGAGACTGACGAGTCTGCTACGCGACATCTCTACGCTCAACCGTCTTGACGACGCACCGGACATGATGGACTTTGAAGCGGTGGATGTGTCAATGATCATCTCGAATATCAGTAAGGAGGTGGCGCTGCAGCTGGCGGACAGAAAGATGAAACTCAGATGTGAGATGCCGGAGGATATCATGATCAACGGCAATCAGTCGATGGTGTACAGCATCTTCCGTAACCTCACGGACAACGCGATTGCGTATGCCGGCGAGGGGACTACGATTACCATCAGGTGCCGGGAACAAAATGACCGTTACCACTTCACCTTCAGTGACAATGGGGGCGGGGTGGAAAAGGTGCATCTAAGCAGACTGTTCGAACGCTTCTACAGGGTGGATAAAGGTCGCAGCAGAAAAGTGGGCGGCACGGGCCTCGGACTGGCTATCGTGAAGAACGCGGTCTTATTACACGGGGGCACGATAACGGCTTCAAATATTCCTGAGGGGGGGCTTGCTTTTGACTTCTCACTGAAAAAATAATATTTTTGATCTTCTCTGCAACTTTCTTATCTGCTTTTACGTCAAAGATATAAAAATACATAAGTTATGAGCAGATTTATACAGATTATCACAGCAATATTAGTAATGCTAGGCATGATGACATTGGCTTCTTGCACATGGCAAGTTTCTTCTTCACGCCATTCTGGGAACATAATAACCAAAAGTATCAAGGTGAGACCTTTTGAGAATGTCAAGGTTGCATCTTCTGCAACTGTACATTACCTACAGGGTAATGAGGTAACGGTGAAAGTGGAGGGCGATGAGTCGGACTTGGAAGATTTCAATATCTCTTCTGACGGTCGTACACTCGTCATCGAGAGAAGACACAATGTGTTCTTGGGCTTCGTGGAAACGGGTGATGTGGATGTATATGTGACATCTCCCGATATCGTGAGCGTTGATTTATCCGGATCGGGTGGGTTCATTGCCGACAAACATGTGGATACGGATAATCTGAATATCTCTATCTACGGCAGTGGGGACGTCAATTTCCAGAGTGTGGTCTGCGATCACGTGAAAGGTACCATCACCGGCAGCGGCGATATCAGTATTGGCAACGCATTATGCTCCGGGGCCGCTTTTACCATTGTGGGTAGCGGGAATATCGGGGCCGGCATACAGCGCGCTGACGAGGTGAATTTGCTGCTACAGGGCTCGGGAGACATGGATTTGGATTTGAAAGACTGCGTGAGCTTATCGTCTGATATTCAAGGCTCTGGAGATGTGAAGTTGAGCGGTAATGTAAAGAATTTAAGGAAAAACGTGATGGGTAGTGGTGATTATGATACCGATAATTTACGTGTAGAAAAATAAATATAACCCAAAAAGTTTTATGTTTTCACAAATAATACTTATCTTTGCTCGATATTGTTGGTTTCGCAGGCTGAACGTGCAGTCTGCTGACTACACTGAATGAGTAGAAATGAAGTATGCCATTATAGCTGCGGGCGAGGGCTCGCGATTATCTGAAGAGGGGATCAAAGACCCAAAACCACTTATCAAAGTAGACGGTGAACCACTCGTTGACCGTCTTATCCGTATCTTTATGGAAAATGACGCTACTGAAATCGTTATTATCTGTAATGATATGACGACGTTGGTCAGTGAACATTTACGGGAGATTCAGCGGGACGGGGTGAACGGAACTCCGGTCCGTCTGCGTGTGATCGTGAAGAGTACGCCAAGTTCAATGCACAGTTTCTTTGAGATCAGCGACTATCTGAAGGACGAACCGTTCTGTCTGACCACTGTTGACACTATCTTTAATACTGATGAATTCAAAAAATACATTTCTTCATTTAACTCGATGGTCTGTCAGGGAGATGCTGACGGACTGATGGGTGTTACTGACTTTATCGATGATGAAAAACCCCTTTATGTCGGCGTGGACGATAGGATGAAAATCACTGGATTCTACGACACACCGAATGATTGCCGTTTTATCTCCGGTGGAATCTATGGACTGACACCTCGCTCTATTGCTACGTTACGTAGCTGTATGGAACGGGGAGAAAGCAGAATGCGAAACTTCCAGAGAGCTCTCGTTGCCGATGGGCTGTGTCTTAACGCTTACACCTTTAATAAAATATTAGATATTGATCACGCTGATGATATTCGTAAGGCGGAGAATTTTTTAGCTGGAAGATGAAACGTATAGTAGGAATAAAGAGAGCTGAGGTATATTCTCCAAACTCTGTAGATAGAGATGATGCCATTTTCAGAGCGGTCAAAGGTAGACTTGAAAACATGAGTTTTCATGTGGATGTATGTCACGAAGGGGATGATTTCCCTGACGCGGATTGTTACTTCTCGATGGGACGTAAGAGTACGACACTGAGATTCTTGAAACGTTGTGAAAAGGCGGGGGCCGTGGTCATCAACAGCGCTTACGGCATTGAGGCTTGTGCGCGTAAGTCTCTTCACGAGATGATGATCAAAAACAGTATTCCCATTGCCGGTAATCAGGGTTCTAACGGCTATTGGCTGAAGAGAGGTGACGCCTCGTCACAATCGCCTGATGATGTGGTATATGCCGCTGATGAGGTGGAGCTGGAGGAGGCGAAGAGACGTTTTATGGAACGAGGCATCTCATCGATGGTGGTCAGCGCCCACGTGACGGGCGACCTGGTGAAGTTCTACGGCGTGAGGGGTGTTGGCTTCTTCCGATTCTTCTATCCGGGAGATGACGGGATGTTTAAGTTTAATGATGAGGAGCGTAATGGCGATCCTCACCATTATTTGTTTGATGAACAGCATCTGCAGCATGAGGCGGAACGACTGTCGGAACTGGTACATACTCCGGTTTACGGTGGTGACTGTATCATCTGTCCTGATGGTAAATTTAAGATAATTGATTTCAATGATTGGCCTAGCTTCTCTCGATGTCGCGAGGATGCAGCAGAAGCAATAGCCCACTTGATAAAGAATAGATATGAGTACTAAGTTTAATGAGTTATTAAGAGCGTCGTTTAAGTCGGAGGATACTGAGGAGTGGCTTGACATTCATTTCAACCGCCCCATCGGTCTCTGCTGGGCATTGTTCTTCAAGAAGATCCATGTCCATCCGAATATCGTGACGATCATGTCAATGATCCTTGGAGCTGCTTCCGGATTTATGTTTTTCTATCATGACATCGTTCACAATATTGCCGGGGTGCTGTTGCTGATGTTCGCCAACTTCTATGATAGTGCTGATGGACAGCTTGCCAGACTGACAAACCAGAAAACCCTCGTAGGAAGGATGCTCGACGGCCTCTCTTCGGACGTGTGGTACGTGTTTATTTATGCCGCTGTGGCCTTGAGAATGATGAATGATACGATTCCGTTTACCTCTATCACATGGGGGCTGGGGATATGGGTGGTCATCGCGTACTCAGGACTTGTTGGACATTCACGTCAGTGTGCGCTGGCCGACTACTACCGTAATATCCATCTCTACTTCATTAAAGGGAAAGATGGGAGTGAACTGGATTCGTTTGAACAGCAACGTGAGATCCTCGCCCAGACTCCTAAGAAGGGAAACTTCTGGCAGCGTGCGTTTATATGGGGCTATGGAAACTATTGTAAGGGTCAGGAAAGTCGTACTCCTGAGTTCCAGAAGTTCAGAACGGCACTGAAGGTTAAATATCCTAACTATCAGGATATCCCGGCGGAGTTGCGTGCTGACTTCAGAGAGGGTAGCTTCCCGCTGATGAAATATACCAATATGCTCACCTTCAATGTGCGGAGCATCATCATGTATATCGCCTTCACCATCGATATGCCGTGGATCTATTTCTTGTGTGAGATCGTGATATTTAATATAATGTATGTGGGTATGCGTGTGAGTCATGAGAAAATGTGCCACAGGCTCAGATTAAAACATCTTGAAGAAAATGAATAAGAATAACATAAAAGGGCTTATCTTCGATTACGGAGCTACCCTCGACACATGTGGCTGTCATTGGGGACAGATGATTCGTCATGCTTATGAGCGTAACACCATTCCGGTAACGGAGGAGCAGTTCCGTGAAGCTTATGTGTTCGCTGAACGTACACTGGGTACCAATCCTATCATCCAGTCGAGATACACGTTCTATAAGACGCTACAGATCAAGATCCGTATCGAGATGGAGTTTATCAAGGAACAGAATTATTGGAACCCGTCGAAGACGGAGCTGGACAACGCGATAACTGCTGTCGTGGACGATCTTTATGCGAAAGTAAAGGATTATACGCATCAGAGCGTTGAGCTGCTGACGGCTCTGAAGAAGAAATACAGAATAGTTCTGGTTAGCAACTTCTATGGAAATATCAGCGTCGTTCTTCATGAGTTCGGATTTGACGGGATGTTCGAGAAGATCATCGAGTCGGCTGTCGTTGGCATCCGGAAACCTGATCCACGTATTTATATGCTGGGTGTGGAGACGCTGGAGATTAAACCGGAAGAGGTGGCTGTGATAGGCGATTCGTTTAAGAAGGATATCATTCCGGCAAAGAAATTAGGATGTAGCGCGATATGGATCAAAGGTGAGACGTGGACGGAGGAGAATAACGACGACTCGCTGCCTGATATGATCATCAGCGATCTTAAGGAATTGACGGAGATCTTTATTTGATATCGTAAAATGGCCCTGCACGCTTCATCGTGTATTGGTCTAAATACTAAATATACTGTTCTTCATGCAAAACATTACAATTTTATGGGTGTAAATGTGTTTATATTGGTAGAAGTTCGTATAGAATCAAAAAAATGACATATCGAGATTGCAGATTAAGTTAAAAAACTTTATGCGACAATGATAATATAAAAATCAACAAGGAAATAATTAACATCTAAAAACTAGATTTATAATGAAAGAATCAAATGTAAAACCGGCAACCGGTAAATTAGGCGTCCTCTGTGTAGGCTTGGGCGCAGTTACTTCAACATTTATCACTGGTGTGTTGATGGTCCGCAAAGGTTTGAGTAAACCTGTGGGATCAATGACGCAGATGGCCAAAATCCGCGTAGGAAAAGGCGCTGAAGCTGAATATAAACATATTGGCGACGTTGTTTCTTTGACAGAACTTGACGATATCGTGTTCGGTGCGTGGGATATCTTCCCAGACAATGCTTTCGAGAGTGCTATGCATGCGGAAGTTCTCAAGGATCGTGATATCTACCCTGTAAAGGAAGAACTGGAGCAGATCAAACCGTTCAAGGGCGTTTATGATCCTAACTATGTAAAACGTCTGAATGGTACATGGATGAAAGAGGGTGAAAGCCGTTGGGATCTGATGGAACAGGTTCGTAAGGATATCCGTGACTTCAAAAAAGAGAATAATTGCGAACGCGTGGTTGTTATCTGGGCTGCTTCTACCGAGATCTATGTTCCTCGTGTTGCTGCCGTTCATGATGACCTGGCTGCTTTGGAGGCTGCCATGAAAGCTGATGATAAGGAGAATATCGCTCCTTCTATGTGCTACGCTTATGCTGCTTTGTCAGAAAGTGCTCCTTTCATTATGGGTGCTCCTAACACTTGTGTTGACATCCCTGCTATGTGGCAGCTGGCTGAAAAGACAAAGATGCCTATCTCAGGTAAGGATTTCAAGACCGGTCAGACGATGATGAAGACTGTTCTCGCTCCTGCCTTCCGTACTCGTTGCCTCGGCGTGAGCGGTTGGTTCTCAACAAATATCCTTGGTAACCGTGACGGTGAGGTGCTGGATTGCCCGGAGAACTTCAAGACAAAGGAAGTCAGCAAACTGTCTGTTATCAATACTATTCTGAAGGATGATGAGTATCCAGATCTTTATGGTAATATCTTCCATAAGGTTCGTATCAACTATTACCCACCTCGCAATGACGACAAAGAGGGATGGGATAATATCGACATCTTCGGATGGATGGGCTATCCTATGCAGATCAAAGTGGATTTCCTATGCAAGGACTCTATCCTGGCTGCTCCACTGCTGCTTGACCTCGTATTGTGCAGTGACCTCGCTGCTCGTGCCGGCAAGTTTGGTATCCAGACTTGGTTGTCTTTCTTCCTCAAGAGCCCGATGCATAACGACGAAAGTGCTCCTGTTCATGATTTGTTCCAACAGTTCACCATTTTCAAAAACGCCCTTCGTGAAATGGGTGGTTATGAGGCTGATGAAGAGATTGATTAATATCATACTACTGATATGGGCGTTGGCACTTCCTGCCAACGCTCAATTATCGGGTGTCGTTCTAGATGCTTCTACCGGCGACAGCATACCTTATGCCAGTTTGGTATATAAGGGCCATAAGGTTTTGGCTACATGTAACGGCAGTGGCCGTTTCGTGATCGAACGCCATGACGGTTGGAGTATCACCATTAGTGCTGTAGGCTATCAGCAGCGTGTGATTAATGTCACAGAAAGTACTCGCTCTCCATTGAATATCAGTTTGAAAACTGACACCAAACAACTGGGCGAGGTGGTAGTGAAGGCCAAACGCAAACGTTATAAGCGTAAGGATAATCCGGCAGTTGAACTCATGCGCAAGGTTATTGCGGCAAAGAAACTGACGGACCTGAGTAATCATGAGTACTATCAATATAATAAGTATCAGAAGATTACTCTTGCTCTTAACGATATCAAACCCTCTCAACTCTCTACGGGGATGTTTAAAAAAGCTCCATGGCTTACGAAGCAGGTTGAGACGAGTTCATATAATAACAAGATGATTCTACCGGTGTCGGTCGATGAGACTGTCACTCAAAAAATATATAGGAAAAGCCCTCATAGTGAGAAGGACATCATTAAAGGGCAGAGCTCGACGGGTATCAATGAACTGTTTCAGACAGGTGATATCCTTTCGGTGACTCTGAAGGATGTATTCTCGGATGTAAACATTTACAATGACCAGGTTCGGCTCTTGCAGTATCCTTTTACAAGTCCTATTGGCAAAGATGCTATCGCATTCTACCGTTTCTACATTGAGGATACGGTATATGTGGATAAGGATAAATGCTTTGAACTGTCATTTACACCGAATAACCCTCAGGACTTTGGATTCAGAGGCGAGCTCTTTATCCTGGCCGATTCGTCGTGGCAGGTGAAGAAGTGCATTCTTAATATCCCCAAACGTAGTGATGTGAATTTCGTGGAGAACCTGAAGGTGATCCAGGAGTTTACTCGTCTGCCGGATGGAGGATGGTCGCTGAGTGTCGATGATATGGTTGCTGAAATGTCATTTGCCAAGTTCCTGCAGAAGGCTGTTGTCATCAGGACGACGAGACTGACTGATTATGCTTTTGATGAACTCCCCAACAAGCTGTTCAAAAGCAAGAAGAAAGAGGTGAAGATGGCTGACGCCATGATGCAGGACGAGTCGTTCTGGAAACAATACAGACAGGTGGAACTGACGAAGAGTGAAAGCGGGATGGATGAGTTTATCCATAATCTGGAGCAGGTTCGCGGATTTAAATATGCCATCTTCGGGGCACGTGCCTTTATCGAGAACTTCGTGGAGACGGGAACACAGAAATCTCCCAGCAAGGTGGATATAGGTCCTATCAACACGATGTTTACAACCAACTTCATTGATGGATTGAGAACACGACTCAGTGCTCAGACCACAGCAAATCTTGATTCTAACCTCTTCCTCTCGGGGTATTATGCCCGTGGATGGAACAGCCAGAAGAACTACTACAGTGGTACGGTGACCTATTCGTTTAATAAGAAGAATTACCTCCCACGTGAATTCCCTAAACGGACCGTCTCTTTCACTTCGACTTATGATGTGGGAAATCCTTCTGATAAGTTTATCCATACGGATAAAGATAATGTATTCACATCTTTCAAGATTCATAATATCAACAAAATGTTGTTTTATAATCGACAGGAGCTTGCTTTCGAACGGGAGGAAGACTGGGGATTTAAAACGACGATAAACGTTAAAACGGAAGAGAGCCAACCTACCGGGGAGTTGTTCTTTCAACGGATGGGTGAGACATCTTTCGTTCGCAGAATCAGAACGACGGAACTCGGCGTGAAACTGCGTCTTGCTCCGGGTGAGACCTTTATCAATACGAAACAACGACGGTTGCCAATCAATCTTGATGCTCCGGTGTTTGAACTCAGTCATACCATGGGATTTGATGGTTTGCTGGGTGGACAGTATAAATACAACTATACGGAGATTAATCTCTATAAACGTTTCTGGATGAAAAGTTGGGGTAAGATTGACTGTTATATCAAAGGTGGCGCTGAGTGGAATAAGGTTCCATTCCCTTTGTTGATCGTTCCGGCTGCAAATTTGTCGTATGTCATAGAGGATGAGACTTTCAACTTGATCAATAACATGGAGTTCCTGAATGACCGTTATGCCAGTCTGGATGTGTCGTGGGATATGAACGGAAAGATTTTCAACCGTATTCCTCTTCTTAAGAAACTAAAATGGCGTGAATTTATTGGTTGTAAGGTGTTATGGGGAAAGCTGACGGATAAAAATAATCCTTACCTTGCCCAGAACGCCAATGATCCGGATCTGTTCCAGTTTCCATCTACCTCGTATGTGATGGATCATCAAAAACCTTACGTGGAGTTAGTCTTTGGTGTTCATAATATCTTCAAGATCCTACACGTAGAGTATGTGCGCCGTCTCAATTACCTCAGCCTGCCAACGGCTACAAAGGATGGTATCAGGTTTATGTTCCGTATGACATTTTAACATAATATGTAATATTTGTCTCAAAAGCATCTATTTTTGTTTCTTGAGACAAATATTATTTTTCTTCATTCTTTTTCTCTGTCTTTTTATAATATATTTGCATTTGTTTAATAACTATAAACTAATATGCAAAAAAATTACTATCTATTTCTACTGCTCTTATTGTGCTCTTCCTTGATGAGTACCAGGGCCAGTGCACAGGGTCTCTATGCCATCGCTGAAGGTGAAAAGCCTTCTAATGGTTTAAAGATTACCTCAGTTCCTAACATTACTATGACTTATGGCGGAAATGATGCCTATACGTCTGATGTATGGGTTTCAGCTACTGCTGACAGTCCTTTGGACAACTTCCCGGCTTATACTGCTGGAAATACTCAGAATCCGAAGGATGACAATGGAAAATCCTATACCGTAGCTTCTCCAAGTCTTCCTACTCACGGAACCTATTATGTTTTTCAACCCCTTTATGATGGTACTCTTTGTATCGCAGTAGTATGTAATTCAGGAAAACCATACTTCATCACTGAAGACGGGGTTGCTCTGAGCAGTTACAGCGGCTCTACTTTTGCAACCCGATTCAATGGCGTTGATACGATTAGCGTCAAGGGAAATAAGACCTACTATGTATTCTGTACGGGTTCTAAGATGGGATTCCACGGCTTCTCTTATCAAACAGAGGGAGGTAGCATTGATCCTATTGCTGCGTTACAAAAAAAACTCACAAACAAAATAGATCTATTGCACTCGTTGGAAAATGACGATAAATATAAGAATATTACCAGTATCATAACCTTCCTTGATGAATCTGCTTTGCATTATGAAGATTATACATCCAGTGAGGACTCCGTTACGTTAGCGGCAGCCATTGACTCTGTTGATGCCGTCGTTTCAAAGGTCTCACAAACTTATACGTATATCGCCATCTTACGTTCACTTGTTAATGAATATTCTGATTTATATAACAATACATCGTATACCGGCAAGACTGACTTTGTTAACGTATATGAGTCTTGTCTATTCTATGATTATACGGTAGCAACACTAAATGATGCGGATATCCTTACAGCGATATCCAAATTAAAAGCGGCACGAATGGCTTATATCTACTCGCAAGAGAAGAATGCTGATGGATATATTGATGTGACCGCTTATGTGCAGAGTCCAAGTTTTCATAGTGCTACGAGCGAGACCTCATATACAAGTACAGGATGGGCGACATCAAATGTGACATCAAACAGCGACTGTAGTGCTCGTTCAAATGGTGGCCGTGCTTGTTATAACTCGTGGAGTAACAATTTTACGAGTATGAATCTATATCAGAAGATATCGGGTCTTCCTAATGGCTATTATGCGATCAAATGTGAGGGTACAACCAGTGTCAATGCCATTTATGATCAGCATGCATACATCACAACAACTCTTGGTACGGCAAAATCTCCGGCTCTCACCAAATGTGATCTTAGTTCAAATATTTGGGAGGAACAGATGACTCCAAAGATATATTGCGATAATGGAGCGATGACTATCGGTTATGCTTCAACGAGCGGTGGTGATGTGAACGGTTGGTTCTGTGTAAGTAACTTCCAGCTGCTTTATTATGGTGATATTGATGATGCGGGAATTACAACCTTATATAATACTGAGATTGCTGCAGCGAATGATCTGGCATCAAAAATGCATATCAAGGGTGATGTGAAAATATACCAGTCTGTTATCAGCAGTGTATCGGATAAGACAGATAAGGCTTCTCAGCTTTCTGCCTTAGAGACTTTAGCATCAGCCAAGACCACTGCAGAAGCCAGTGAAGCTAAATATGCTTCAGTCATGGCCGCAGGTCAGTTCCTGAATGTTATCAGTAATCCGTCAGAGACTACTTACGGAGCAGCATTGAATATCGTTGTGGCAGCTTACAACTCTATTCTCAATTATATTAATTCAGAATCATCTACATACAGTAAGCTGGATTCATATATCAGTATGGCTAGTGCTTATGTGAATGAGTATGCCAAGATGTACAATAAAGCTGGGGCATTGCAGGCTTCTCTCTCTTCTATTACAGCTAAGAATGAGCTTCAAGATATTATGAGTTCTCAATATTCTTATCTGACATCAAGCGCTGACCTTAAACCTGTTACAGAGATAAAGGCTATGGTTGCTTCATTGTTCGAGGTAATGCAGGTTTGCACTGCAAAAAACATGATTGAAACTAACGCTACAACCTCTGATTTCACTGATTTTATTCAGAACCCTGATGCCGGTGGAACTGTTGAAGATTGTGGAGGATGGAATATCAATAAAGGCAACGGTAATAATTACACCAACTACGGTGAACATTATACGGGAAACAAGGCTTTGCATTATTTCGATTCTTGGAACGCAACAACGGGTAAACTAAACTATTATGGAGTTCAGACTGTTAATAACATTCCTAACGGAACTTATAAACTCTCATTTATTTGCCGTACAAGTGGAGACAAGGGTGCATTCGTTTTTGCAGGAACAGAGAAAGACACTGCATGGTTCAGAATACCTGTTCAGACTTATACAATAGCCGCAGGTAAGAGTGATGGCACCGATTCTACATTTACAGTATACAATACATACGGTCAGATATGGGAAGAAGCTTCAAAAGCTGAGGCAGCAAATACAGCAACAGAACTGCAACTTGCTGAGGTTGCGGTAAATAATGGCATCGGCTATGGATGGCAATGGCAGAGTATCGATAATATTGTTGTAGAGAATCATTCTCTTGTAATCGGTATGACAACAAACTCTACCTATACAAAAGAGGCCTTTAATGGAACTTGGTTCTCTGTAGGTAATTTCTGTCTTACTCGTGTTGCCACTGCTGATAATACCAGCTGGAATCCTGTTAGCGGAATGACTCATGTTGTTACTGATACAGAAGCTCCTGTAGAGATATATACTATCAATGGCGTACGTGTCAATAATTCAAAACAGAAGGGTCTTTATATTATCAAGCAAGGCGGTAAAGCCAAAAAGATGTTTGTAAAATAAAACCTTTAGCAATAAAAAAGAGGCTTCAGAAAATCATCTGAAGCCTCTTTTTTATTGATTTTTTAAATCTTCCTCTTAGGATATCAAGACTTGTGGATATCACCGTGTTTGATAAAGATGATGTTGACATCTTCTTCGGTGATAAGACAACCTTTAGGTTGCCCGTCCAGCAGAGGCTTTGTGGTTGCCAGGAAATCTTTGATTTTCTCTTCCGTATCTATGATCTCCACTGTCACAGGAACTTTCTCTGCAAACT
>OBMA010000795.1_pt1 | contig 19269 bp, 16 predicted proteins | sample 1539141 | NCBI WGS metagenome assembly OBMA01 (sample SAMEA3991484, study PRJEB22521) | metagenome | biome: anthropogenic terrestrial biome; feature: sewage plant; material: raw primary sludge | place: Sweden | collected 2012-09-26 | reverse complement strand
CGCCATCAACGCCCATAATCGCTGCTGCGCCACAGATGGCACTGCCACATGAAGTGAGTAAGGCTATGCTACGATCCATCTTCAACAGACGACCAATCAGTATGCCAAGACCTATCGTACATACAACAATAATTGCGTCTACAATGATGGCAGCCAAACCAACTGTCATGACATCCTGAAAGGAAAGTTTGAAGCCATAGAGAATGATGCCAAAGCGCAATACCTGCTTCGAACAAAACTTTATGCCTGGCACCCATGTTTCTGGCAGATTGTTGCGCAGACTGTTGGCATAAAGCATACCAAGGATGATGCCAACAATCATCGGGCTGAACGAGATACTCTTGACAAAACTCATGTCGCCGATGTAAAATGCGGCACAAGAGAAGAGTGTAATCAATAACACCCCATGAAGCATACTGCTCCGCTGTTCTGATATTTTCATTTCTTACCTATTGTTTAATTGAGTGCAAAGGTAAGAAAAAAGTATGTCAGTTGGTTATACAATATAACTATTGGCTATAACCATTAGTTATAAAAGATTTAAGCACCGCAGCCATGCCAGCAGTCTCGCCACGCTTCTCCACGAACATAAAGTTGCGATCCATCTTCATTCCATTAATCTCTACAAGATGGAATATGCCAGCAAGCAAATCCTTGCCCACAGAGCGCACCGAAACAATGCCTATGCTATCGGAATGTTCCACAAAATGCTTTATACCTTCGGTGCTGCCAAAGTGCATAGATATATTAAGGTCGGAGATATTACAATCATGCTGATGCAGATACTTCTCTATCACATCTAGAGTGCCGGACCCTAACTCACGCAACACGATAGGAAGAGTGCGCAACTCGTCAACCGTGATTTCATCCCTGCCAGCAAGAGGACTCGCATTGCGAACGATTGCCACAAGTTCGTCACGCATGAACGGAGAATATTTCATTTGCGGTTGACGGCTGATGCCCTCCACCATACCGATGTCTATCCTGTTGGATACGAGTGCGCTCTCAATGTCACGAGAGTTACCGCTAAGCATGTTAACCTTGATTTGAGGATATGCCTTCAGAAATGCGGCAAGTATCTCCGGCATCACATATTGTGATATCGTGGTGCTTGCCCCGATACGCAATTCTCCCTTGAATTGTTGCTGCATGGCGTTCATGTCAAAGTCCAACCGCTGATAATCTTTCAGTATTCTCACGGAATGGTCGAGTAACAGTTTTCCGGCACTTGTCAGTTGGATTTTGTTGCCAAGACGGTCGAATAGCCGGGTGCTAAATTCCCGCTCCAGTTCCTGTATGTGTTTACTAATAGCAGGCTGACTGACAAACAGTTCCTGCGAGGCCTTGGTAAAGCTCAAGTTTATTGCAACAGATCTAAAGACTTTCAGGCGTATGTCTATCATATTTCGGCCATTAAAATTAAACCAGTTGATGGTATAACCAGCACCATTCTGCTATTAAATTATATCCAAGAGTGATATTACACATGCTGTTTTTCCTGTATGGAATCACGCCAAAGCACTTATCATTCAGAGTCAGACATTTTCTCATAATAAATAAGCTTTCATCATATTGTGATTTCACCGCTGCCAAAACAGCGGTGATGTGCTTCATCATATATAACGCAGAACTGACCGGGCGCAACACCTTGTATCAGTTTGGTAGCGTGAACGGTATAGGCACCATTGCCTGTGCGTTCCAGCCGGGCAGGATGATATTCGGGCGTATGACGAATTTTGAATGTCACCTGTTCTGAATCTATTTTTTCTGTCAGCACATGGAAGTCATGGATATTAAATTTCTGCTTATATGCCGTGAGCGGCTCATAGCCTTTGCTCACATAGAGTAGATTTAGATCTACATCCTTTTTTACAGCATACCACGGACCACCACCAAAGCCAAGACCGTGACGCTGGCCGATGGTGTGGAACCAAAGTCCACGGTGCTGACCTATCTTCTTTCCCGTCTCCAGTTCTATCACGTCACCAGGGTTATCACCCAAATAACGGCGGATATAGTCATTATAGTTTATCTTGCCAAGAAAACAGATACCCTGAGAGTCCTTACGTTTTGCATTGACCAAATGCTCACGCTCGGCAATGATGCGCACTTCATCCTTCATGTAATGTCCGATCGGAAAGAGAGCCTTGCGCAGTTGCCAGTCGTATATCTGTGCAAGGAAATCGGTCTGATCCTTCACCGGGTCGGGACTTGTGGTGAGCCATTTCTTATCATCGATGATCTCTGTCTGTGCATAATGCCCTGTGGCTATGAGATCATAGCCGTGTCCCATCTTCTCATCGAATGCGCCAAACTTAATCAGTCGATTGCACATCACATCGGGATTTGGAGTGAAGCCCGCACGCACCTTGTCCATCGTGTAACGGGTCACTTCGTTCCAATATTCCTTATGGCAGTCAATGACCTGCAACTTGAAGCCATATTTAGCAGCCACGGCTGTAGCCATTTCGAGATCTTCCTCACTGGAACAATCCCATTCTTCTTCCTCCTCGGGTCCAATCTTAATATAAAAACAGTCGGGGTGCAACCCTTGTCGAGCCAGTTCATAAACCACCACCGAACTATCCACACCACCAGAAAGCAGTACGGCTATCCTCTTGTCCTTTATTTCTTCAATATTCATACGTGCAAAGATACACTTTTAGGAATGAACCTCCAAATGTTTTTCACTCTTTTAGAAATGAACTTTCAATCAAATGAAATTACATTTTTATCACTTTTGCCTTAGTCATTTCAAATTCATCAACGAGACTGCTGATAATGTCTTCCACAGAATGACTTTCTTTTATTGCAGATGCTATCTGACCTATCTCCATCTCACCGCAGGCAATGTCGCCATCAAATATACCACGTTTAGATGCGGCATGACCAAGTAAAACACGCAGTTCCTCGGCAGATGCGCCACGGTCTTCGGCTTCAGATATTCGCTTAAACAAATCGTTTTTTATCAGTCGGGTGGGCGAAATTTTCTTCAGACAAAGCATAGTACTGCCTTCATCGAGCGACATACACGCCTGTTTGAACGCATCGGCAGCCGAACTCTCACGGCTCATGGCAAACAATGTCCCTATCTGTACACCTTCGGCTCCGAGAGCCATTGCGGCAAGCATTGCACTGCCGGAAGCTATTCCGCCAGCAGCAATGAGTGGCAACGATGTGACTCTGCGCACTTGTGGAATGAGCGCCATTGTCGTTGTCTCTTCACGACCGTTGTGCCCGCCGGCTTCAAATCCTTCGGCTACGATAGCATCCACTCCTGCATCCTCACATTTCATGGCAAACAAGGAACTCGAGACCACGTGTGCCACCGTCACACCGTGGTTGTGCAGTATCGGTGTGAGTTTCTTCGGACTGCCCGCTGAGGTGAATACTATTTTCACTCCCTCCGTAATAATAATATCCACCAGTCGGTCTATTTCTGGATACATCAGCGGCACGTTCACCCCCCAAGGCTTGTCGGTGGCAGCCTTCATCTTGTGGATATGCTCAGCGAGCGTCTCTGGGTGCATGGAACCTGCGCCCAGCAATCCAAGCCCACCAGAATTGCTCACAGCCGAAGCCAACCGCCATCCGCTACACCAAACCATTCCACCTTGTATTATTGGATAACGTGTACCAAATAATTGTGTTATTCTGTTATCTTTCATTGTAATTCGCATTTATACGGATGCAAATGTAACAAAAAAACTAATAAATAATGTTTCTATGTACAAAATATCCAAATAAACATATATATTTGCGATGTTTATTTTAAAGACTACAATTATGACAAAACAAAAACAAGTTTATCGTTGCTCCATTTGCGGAAACATAGTGGAAGTGATGCATCCGTCTGATGGCATTCTCTCGTGTTGCGGACAGCCGATGGATCTATTGATTGAGAATGCCAAGGATGCTGCCTTGGAGAAACATGTGCCAGTGATTGATAAAATTGACGGAGGGTACAAGGTAACGGTTGGAAGCGTGGAACATCCTATGTTACCAGAACATCACATCGAATGGATAGAATTGATTACCGAGAATCAAGTGATGCGTAAATATTTGCACCCCGGTGAGAAACCTGTTGCTGTGTTCATGACAGATGCCATGGAGGTGACAGCACGTGAATACTGCAATATTCACGGCCATTGGAAATCATAACAATTGTTAGGTCGGATTTGTAAATCCGACCTAACAATTCCAGTACAAGAAAATAAAAATAACGTATTTTGTGTTAAATCGAATGTAGTTAATGCACAATTTGTTTGATTTCGCAGTACTTTTGCGCCGCTATTAAAGATTTAACATAGACAGGTATATGGATAAACAAGTTTTCCAAACCGACTCCACATCGCGGTGGAACAAGTTCAAATGGACATTACGTATTGTCCTTTTTGTTGTAGCATTGTTTGTTGCAGTATTCTTAACAATGCTCATTATCGACAGAATACCAAGTTTCCCTTTCAGAGAGGATTTTCGTAGTGCGGTAATGGCGAACAAGCCTTATCTCAAACAAAATAAAATGTCGCGAGAATATAAAGGATTCCGTTATTTCATCAATGAGAAAAAAGCACATAACAACTACGCGAAATGGAAATCAGTGAAGAATGTCAATATGAAGCGCTTCATTGGCAAGGCAGACAAGGTTACAGCCCGCTATATTGCCGACTGGAACATGAAGGCTGCCGGACTACGTGCCGCTTATTATGTGTCATGGGATCCACAATCATATATATCACTAAAAGAAAATATCAAAAATCTTAACCTCGTCATTCCTGAATGGTTCTTCATCAATCCAAAAACCAATAAGCTGGAGACCAAGATTGACCCAAAGGGTTATGATCTCATGAAGAAAAGCGGGCTTCCGGTGATGCCTATGCTAAGCAATGCATGGGGCGGTGAATTCAAGCCACAAGCCATTGAACGGATCCTGCACAACAAGGAGCAGCGCAGCATGCTCATTGACAGCGTGCTGAAGCAATGCCTTAGCAACAAATTCATTGGTATAAACATTGATATAGAGGAATTGACAGACAATAATAACGAATACTTTACCACGTTTATCAAAGAGATCACATATGCATTTCATGCTCACGGACTATATGTCACTCAGGACGTGTCACCGTTTAATGAGGATTATGACGTGAAGGAACTCGCCAAATATGATGATTATATATTCCTCATGGCTTATGATGAACACAACACGATGAGTGAGCCAGGAGACTTATCGTCACAACAGTGGATAGAGCGCGCTGTAGATGAGCTTGCCAACAAAGTGCCACAAGAGAAGATTGTGCTCTGTCTTGGTGCATACGGTTATGACTGGACCCCGCGTGGCGACAACAACCAGAGTGTATCTTATCACGATGCGCTGTCATTGGCTGCCGATGCGAACTCTAAGATTACATTTAATGAAGATACATACGGGCTGAGTTTTGCATATACTGACGATGACAACATTAATCATCAGGTCTTCTTCAATGATGCTACCACAAACTTTAATGCCATGCGCTTTGGTTGTGAATATGGACTGGCTGGATTCAGCGTATGGAGACTGGGTAGTGAAGACAATCGTCTGTGGCGCTTTTACAGCCGGGATATGACCCACAGTGCTGCCGCCAGATTCCGCATTGGCGATTTGGAAGAATTGAAAGGCAGCATGACTGCCAACTATATTGGAAATGGTGAAGTGCTGGATGTGATAGACACGCCACATACTGGTAGTGCCAATATCGAGATGGACAATGATGACATTTTGATAGCCGATGAGGACTATACAAAGATTCCAACCGCTTACGAGCTACAAAAGTTTGGTCGTGCACGTAAGAAAGAACTGTTGTTGACATTCGACGATGGCCCCGACAGCAGATGGACGCCCAAAATATTGCAGATACTCAATAAGTACAATTTGCATGCCGCATTCTTCATGGTGGGGTTACAAATGGAAAAAAATCTACCTGTAGTGAAACAGGTATACGAAGATGGCAACATGATAGGCAACCACACATTCACCCACCGTAATGTGGCAATGAACTCGCCAGAGCGCACCTACATGGAACTGAGGCTTACCCGTCTGCTCATTGAGAGCATCACAGGCAATAGTACTATCCTCTTCCGTGCGCCATACAATGCCGACAGTGACCCATCGAGCATGGATGAACTAATTCCGATTGTCGAAGCTCGCAAGCAGAATTATCTTGATGTGGGAGAATCCATCGACCCCGAAGATTGGGAACCTGGCGTAACCTCCGACCAGATATTCAAACGTGTAATCAAAGGTGTAGAACAGGGAAACGGACATATTATTCTACTCCACGATGCAGGCGGTGATACCCGTAAAGAGACCATCAAGGCCTTGCCTATGATAATTGAATATCTGCAAGGAAAAGGATACAAATTCATCACCCTGCCACAATATCTGGAAAAGACCGACCGGCAACTGATGCCACCAATTCCAAAGGGTAAGGAATACTATGCGATGCAGGCAAATCTGACACTTGCAGAAGCAGTGTACAATGTGGGCAACTTCATTGCCGCCCTTTTCATCCTGTTCCTTGTCATCGGCTTAGGACGTCTGCTATTCATGCTCATACTTACTCTCCGTGAGCACCGCCACGCCATAGTACTAACTGATACAATGCCTGTCGATGTACCACTAGTTTCCATCATAGTGCCAGCATACAATGAGGAGGTTAATGCCGTCAGTTCACTCAATAATCTGCTCAAGCAAGATTATCCGAACTTCAATATCGTCTTTGTAGACGATGGCAGTAAGGACGAGACATATAAGCGAGTGTGTGATGCTTTCACCAATCATCCACTGATGCAGTTGCTCACCAAACCCAATGGAGGCAAAGCCTCTGCGCTCAATTATGGCATTGCACATACACATGCCGAGTATGTCGTTTGTATAGATGCCGACACTAAACTATTTCCAGATGCCATTTCTATCATGATGCGTCACTTCTTTGCCGATAAGGCTGGCAATGTGGGCGCTGTGGCTGGCAATGTGAAAGTTGGTAACCAATGCAACATGCTCACCCGTTGGCAGGCAATAGAATACACCACCAGTCAGAATTTCGACCGTCGTGCATATTCAGCTATCAATGCCATCACTGTCGTACCCGGTGCCATTGGAGCGTTTCGAAAGAGTGCCATCGAGAATGCCGGTGGACTGACCACCGACACATTGGCAGAAGATTGTGATCTCACCATCCGAATATTAAAAGCAGGATATGTGGTGGAGAATGAAAACCGTGCCATTGCCATGACTGAAGCACCTGAGAAGTTAAAGCAATTCATTAAGCAGCGCACGCGCTGGAGCTTTGGCGTAATGCAGACATTTTGGAAACATCGTGGCGCAATGCTGTCGGCAAAATATAAAGGTCTTGGTCTATGGGCATTACCGAATATGCTTGTGTTCCAATTTATCATACCTACCTTCTCACCAATAGCAGACGTGCTGATGATACTTGGACTATTCTCGGATAGCGTGGGCAAAGTATTGCTATACTATCTTATCTTCCTGATTGTGGATGCCAGCATATCCATCATTGCATACATACATGAACATGAACGACTGTGGGTTCTTTTTTGGATTATTCCCCAGCGTCTCTGCTACCGTTGGATAATGTATATTGTGCTCTTCAGAAGCTACAAAAAAGCGATCAAAGGCGAACTGCAGACTTGGGGTGTACTGAAGCGTACTGGTAAGGTGAAAGACATTTAAGTAAAAAATGAAAGAATGAAAAAGTATGAGACATGTTTTTTCATTCTTTCATTTTTATTTGTATCTTTGTATCCGAAAGTTGATACTTGTGATAAGTTATGACTTTTTGTATTCTATCATCTATATAAAACAAATAACAAAATGACCTACCAAAAATTATTCACACTGATATGTGCCAACATATTGATTGCTAATATGTCAGCAAATACTTATTATGCCTCACCTGCAGGTAAAGGCGACGGGGCAAGTTATCTCACACCATGCACGTTATCTTCAGGCATCAGCATACTGGCTGCCGGAGACTCGCTATTCCTATTGGGAGGACAATACGATATGAACAGCGAACTTGCGATAAAGACTACTGGCACACTTACAAAACGAACCTTCATTGGTGCATACACTAACGAGAAACCTGTTTTCGATTTTAGAAATCAGCCACATAACAAAAACGGTGTTTCTCTAAAAGGCAACTATATACACCTGAAAGGCATCACAATACGTTATGCAGGATACAAGGGATTGATAAACACAGGATCATATAACCTGATGGAGAATCTAGATGTCTACGGGAACTGTGATACGGGAATACAGCAAAAAGGTGGAAACAGCAATACAATATTAAACTGCGATTCGCATGACAATTTCGACTTTCTTACGATGTCAGGCAATTATTGCGACTACGGAGGCAATGCTGACGGATTCGCGGACAAGCAATACACCAACTCTCCTGGAAACACATACATCGGTTGCCGCTCGTGGAACAACTCAGACGATGGTTGGGATTTCTTCCAGCGTGTAGGTGGAACTACAACCATACGCAACTGCGTGTGTTTCCGTAACGGACCGCAATATTATGACATCAGCAATTATGCCCGGCTAACTACGGACAATTATTGGTTTAAAAATTTTCAGAAAGACACAATAGTAACAAATGCCAATGGTTCCAAATATTCATGTTCCCTAAACCATTATTACAATAACGGTAATGGCAACGGCTTCAAACTTGGTGGCGGAAGTACTTTGCATAACGTCACGCTCTACAATTGTTTGTCTGTAGGCAACCGCGTAAAAGGTTTTGACCAAAACAGTGATGCTGGTTCAATCCAAATTTACAATTGCACATCATATCTGAATGGTAGCAATTATGGTTTCTATAACAACAATGGTTACTCTCTAGTTATAAAAAACTGTATCAGTTTCCCAAACAACATTAGTAACACATTCTCTGGTAGTAAAATAACATCGAGCAACAACACATGGCTAACTGGATATACCTGTTCTGCATCTGATTATATAAGTCTCGACACAACACTTGTGCTAACACCACGTAACAGTGATGGCAGTCTGCAGGTCACAGATTTGCTACGTCTGAAAAAAGGATGTACACTTATAGACAAAGGTATAATCGTGGATGGTGTGGATTATTACGGTGCAGCACCAGACCTTGGTTGCTTCGAAACAAACTATACATCTACAGCTATTTATGACATCATTACATCTACAGATGCCATCATGGGCCGTGTTAACATATATGACGAATCTGGCCGATTGATTAAAATGTCTGTCGATGGAGACAACGCTTTGGAGGATTTACCACATGGCCTATATATCATTCGTTCGGCTGAAACAAATAAAGTTATTGGGAAAAAATTAAAGGAATAAGGAACAAGGTTAATTCTGAATGAAGAATCATGAATTACGACTTTATTTCCACATCCATAGCATATAACAGCGATACGGCCTCTGGCAAGGAGAACTTAGCTTTCTTCAGTCTATTGGCCAGCACATTGATATTGTAATTACTGGCGGATGATAGGTCAGCACCAGATAGATTGGTGTTGTGAAATGTCGCCATCATCAAATCTGTATCATCAAAAATAGCTCCCTCCATATCCGCATCCTCAAACCCCACATCCTTCAACGAACACCCTTTGAATGATGCCTGATACATATCCATGCCAATGAATATGGAATAATTGAGCACGCAACGTTCAAAGAAGACACCAAACGCATGATGTTTCCTAGTCACTCTTCTCGGCCAAAACATCACCGTCCAATCTATGCCCATCAGCTGACAATTCATAAACTGCACGCCATCCATTCGGGTGCAGTTAAACTTCGTCAATGACATATTGCAACTGATAAACTGACAATTGCGGAATGTACAGTTACGTATTTCTGAATTGGAAAAATCGCAACACGTAAACGTGGAACACGAAAACAACTTCCCGTCCAGCATCCGTCCCTCCCCCAATGTTTCCGCCTCGAACTTCAAGCCATCGAAATCATCTTCTTCAAAAGCACTCATTTTACCATTAATTATCGTTTCTGAATGCAAAGATAACGCAAATTAAAGAAACAATCAAACAAACGAGTATTTTTCATTATAACCGGAATATCTTCTTCTTCATGAACGTATGAAGAACAACACATCCAATTATACGGCAAAAAAGAAATCCAAACGGTTAAATATTAACAAATGTCATTTTATATACTTGCTTTATCCGAGCGAATGGCTTATCTTTGCGCTATAAAAATAATAGCAGAAACAATTAATTTAGTGAAATCATGATGAAAAACAAAATCGCCATAATTATGCTTTGTGCTAGTTCGATTACAACCAGCGCTCAGAATATCAGTGGCTCATGGATGGGGGAACTGAGCGTGGGCAATCAGACACTTTCAATAGTCTTCAACATCGACAAAGACGGTTGCACCATGGATAGTCCAGACCAAGGAGCAAATGGTATTGCAACAAATATCAAATACATCTCAACCGACTCTCTTAACGTTAATATACCATCGATAGGTGCTACATATAGCGGGAAGTTGAATAATGATGTGATTATAGGAAGATTTGTTCAGATGGGTTATTCGTTTACATTAAACTTGAAGGCAGGAAAAATAGTGAGGATAAGACCACAGATGCCACATGGTCCCTATCCATACAATACAGAAGAAGTTACGTTCAATAACACAACTGATGGAGCATCACTATCTGGCACCATCACTTATCCTATTGGATTCAATAAGATAAAACGTGTGCCAGTGGTGTTGATGGTGACTGGGAGTGGACTGCAAAACAGGGATGAAGAGATATTCGACCACAAGCCGTTCCTTGTGATTGCCGACTATTTGGCACGTCACGGCGTAGCAACATTGAGATATGATGACCGTGGATTTGGCAAATCAAAAGGCGATGTCACCAATGCCACAACAGAGAACTTCATGCTGGATGCCAATGCGGGGATATATTATCTGAAAGCAACAAAAAAATTTGGAAGAGTAGGTGTGTTAGGACATAGCGAAGGTGGCGCCATCGCTTTCATTTTGGGAAGCAGAGGCAAAGTGGACTTCATAGTGAGCATGGCTGGACCTGGTATTAAAGGTGACACCTTAATAACGGAGCAAAACAATGCTTTGATGCGATTACGAGGAATGACAGATGACATGAATGTGAAGAAGTTTCGTGAGATGTTGAAAAATCAAAAGACAAATGCTTGGTATAATTATTTTTTGGATTATGACCCTGCAGCCGACATTTCTGCCATCCATTGCCCCGTAATGGCGATAAATGGAAGTATGGATATGCAGGTTAATGCAACATCAAACCTTGGAACTATCAGCAGGCTTTTGCCAAAGAGCAAGGCAAACATGATAAAAGAATATGCTGGGCTGAACCACTTATTCCAACATTGCACAACGGGAGCAATAGACGAATATGGCAAGATTGAGGAGACAATATCACCAGAAGTATTGGCAGATATCGCCTCATGGATAGTCAACGTGAAATAACCTCAAAACCATCGGAAAGTTTCCCTCTTTTTATGATGTAAGGATAATATATTTTGAACAAATTAGTAATTCTCATTTATATATTATGAGATATTTTTATTACTTTTGTAAAATATAACATATTCATAAACTATTCATAATATGGAACAACTGAAAAACGAGAAAATCACTATTGAGATTTCATCTCTCGGAGCGGAGCTACAAAGCATTAAGGATACTGAAGGCCATGAATATCTGTGGCAAGCCGATGCTAAATATTGGGGACGCCACTCTCCTATCCTCTTCCCAATCGTATGCGGATTATGGAACGGCAAATATCGCACAGAAAACAAGGAATTTGCTATGGAACGTCATGGATTCGCACGCGACGCCAAATTCAATCTCATCAAAAAGACAGAAAACAAAGTCACTTATGCCCTTGCTGACTCTGAAGAGACCCTGAAAATTTATCCATATCACTTCAACCTCGCAATAACATACAGATTAGAAGACAATAAGATACATGTGATTTGGCATGTTGAGAATACAGACACAAAGGAGATATACTTCAGCATTGGCGGTCATCCTGCATTCAACGTTCCTGATTTTAAGTCAGGAGCACCACTTACTGGAACATTACGATTTGACAACAAACAATATATCGAACGTATATTCGGAAATGTTGGCGGTTGTATCTTGCCCGATAGGTTCCCACTTAAAACAAGTGACGGGCTGTGGGAGTTTACCGAAGACAGTTTCAAGGATGATGCCGTGATTATTGACAAATGCCAAGTACACGAAATTTCAATGCTCGACAAGGAAAAGAAACCTGTGGTGACAATTAAGTTCAAGGCACCGGCAGTAGGCATCTGGAGTCCTTTTGGAAAGAACGCCCCATTCGTATGCATTGAGCCGTGGTACGGTGTTCACGACTATGTTAACTTCACAGGTGAGTTAAAAGACAAATATCTGATTAACAAACTGCAACCAGGCGCTTCTTTCATGTCAGAATACACTATTGCAATTAAATAAAAGCATCTCTCCCACCACCTGCGAGACAGTTGACGAGGAATATCTTAATATGCCTCTCGATATTTGTTTTCGTCCTTATCTTCGAGCATGTTAAGGTATGACTGATAACGGCTTTCGGCGATGTAATGGTCCTCTACAGCCTTGCGGACAGCGCAATCAGGCTCGTGGGTATGAGTACAATTGCTGAACTTACAACCCTTAGAAAATTGGAATATCTCCTTAAAATAACTCGTCAGTTCCACACGTTCAATATCAAACGTACCGAAACCTTTTATTCCTGGAGTATCAATTACGTATCCACCACCAGACACTTCGAGCATCTCGCTGAATGTTGTGGTATGCATACCTGTATTGTGAGCATCACTGATTTCTGCAGTACGCAAACCAGCACCAGGGACAAAGATATTAATCAATGTTGACTTCCCCACACCGCTGTTTCCACTGAGCAACGTTATTTTGTCTTTCAATAATATACGTAGCCCTTCCACACCATCACCTGATGCTGCAGAAATTTCATGGCACTCATAGCCAATATTATCATAAAGAGCCATAACCATCCGCTGATAACGCTTTTCTTCATCAGTAAGAAGGTCGCTCTTGTTGAATATCAATAACACCGGCACACTGTATGCCTCAGCCGAAGCAAGAAAACGGTCTATAAATGTGGTGTTGGTTTGCGGATAATTGACTGTCACGAGAAGAAACGTCTGATCCACATTGGCAGCAAGAATATGACTCTGTTTAGACAGATTTGGCGATTTACGAATAATATAATTTCTACGGTTCTCAATCGCCGAAATGAACGCAGTACCCTCTAGATTTGTAATAATTTCCACACGATCACCCACAGCAACAGGATTGGTGCTGCGTATACCTTTTAGTCTGAAATTACCCTTTATCTTACTTTCGATAATATGTCCATCATCTGTCTTGACGGTGTACCAACTACCTGTATTCTTTATTACGAGTCCCCTCATCTATAAATAAAAAAATAGAAAAATTAAAAACGAGGCTAATGAAAAGATTAATACATTGCATAATGAAAAACCTTTTCATTCCCTCATTATTTCATCTTCTATACAGTCATTATTTCCTTATTTTTTAATATTATAAGGTCATCAACTTTCTTGATAAACCTATCATGCACTTTCTGTAGTTTCTCTTCAGCGTCTTTCTCATTATCTTCAGATAAACCGTCCTTAATAGCCTTCTTCAGCTTTTCCTTAAGCTCGGCCCGAATATTGCGAACCTCGACCTTGCTTTTCTCAGCAATTTTATTACACTGCTTGCTCAACTCACGGCGACGTTCCTCTGTAGGCTGAGGAATACCCAAACGGATTATCTCACCATTATTCTCAGGTGTAATTCCGACATCACTGTCCATGATAGCCTTTTCTATATCTTTGATGGCCTTTTTGTCCCAAGGGCGAATTGCAATGGTACGGGCATCAGGAGTTGTAATATTAGCCACCTGGTTCAACGGAACCGTTGAGCCATAAGAATTAACTTTCACGCCATCGAGAATTGCCACATTCGCACGACCGGCACGAATACGTGAGAGTTGCTCTTCCAAGTACATGGCAGCCATCTCCATGCGCTCTTCGGCGTCATTCAATGTTGCTTTAACGTCAATCATATTTTTGTTCGCATTAGTTTCTAAACCACAAATTTAGGGATTTATTTGGAACTACACAATATTTTGGTAATTTTTTCTGCTATTTTTTCCAAATACACCCTGTCGGTAACATCGAAAGCATCCAACTCTCTACTATCAATATCTATCACGCCATACACATTCCCGTTATTGTCTAATAACGGAACCACTATTTCCGAGCGCGATTGTGAACTACATGCGATATGACCGGAGAATTTTTCCACATCGGGTACTATAATGGTTTGAACCTTAGCCCATGCCGTTCCACAAACCCCACAACCCTTTTTTATATGAAAACAAGCCACAGAACCCTGAAATGGACCAAGATGCAATTCTTTATCTTTTACCAAATAAAAACCAACCCAAAAGAACCTCTCTGGGAAAGCATCATGAAGCACCGCGGATACATTTGACAGCACTCCCATTTCATTTGTTTCACCAGTTATCAAACTCTCAATTTGAGCGCATAGCAGTTCATACTGTAATTTCTTTTCTTCTTTCATGGTTGCAAAGATAAATATAAGAAAAGAAAACGCACAATCTTTTTATTAATTATTTTCCAATAGCCTCAACCAATATGCTTTCTGCATGCTGCACACGCTCCTCTGTTGGAGATGCAATGCCATCAAGAGTATAGGGTATTCCAAGTTGTTTCCATTTATAAACACCCAATGTATGATAAGGCAAAACCTCGATTTTCTCAACATTGCTCAATGTCTTGATGAAATCACGTAACCCACAAAGGTATTCGTCATTATCTGTGATTGTTGGCACCAGCACGTGACGTATCCAAATAGGTTTACGTATATCGGAGAGATAGCGGGCACAGTCCAATATATTTTCATTTCCCCAACCCGTAAGACACTTGTGTCTGGCACTGTCGATATGTTTGATATCGAGCAATATCAGGTCTGTATATTCCATTAATTTCTGAAACTTCGAGTAAAAAGGCTCTTCACGTGTAAAAGGCTGTGCCGATGTATCCAGACAAGTACTTATCCCCATCGCCTTAGCCTTACTGAACAACTCAATAAGGAAATCAATCTGCAACATGGCCTCACCACCACTGACTGTAATGCCACCTTTCTTACCCCAATAGTTTCGATAGCGCACCGCTTGTTCGAGCAATTCGTCAGCACTACGCATATCATCAGACTGCTTGTCCCAAGTATCTGGATTATGGCAATAACGGCATCTCATAGCACATCCTTTGAGAAAGATTATGAAACGTATGCCTGGTCCATCAACCGAACCAAAAGACTCTACTGAATGTATGAAAGCAAAGCCCGATGCCTCTCCCCTGCTCTCCTTTCTGGACGAGTCGGCGAGAGGCGTCGAAGCAGACTGCTCACATTTACGCCAATCGCTCATGAGCCTGACGTGAAATGACGTCCATCTGCTGTTCCTTGGTGAGGTCAATAAACTTTACAGCATATCCGCTGATGCGGATTGTAAAGTTTGCATATTCCTCTTTCTCTGGATGCTCCATAGCATCGATGAGTTTGTCAACACCAAATACATTCACATTGAGATGATGCGCACCACGGTCGAAATAGCCGTCAAGCACATCAACCAATGCCTCCACCTGTTCTTTCTGTGTATGTCCCAATGCTGACGGGCTGATGGTCTGCGTATTTGAAATACCATCGAGAGCATACTCATAAGGAAGTTTGGCAACAGAGTTGAGTGAGGCCAACAGACCATTCTTTTCTGCTCCGTAAGCAGGATTTGCACCTGGTGACAATGGAGTTCCGGCACGACGACCATCAGGCAGATTATGAGTATACTTGCCATAAACGATATTCGACGTAATTGTCAGAATACTTGTAGTAGGTTCCGCATTGCGGTATGTCTTAAACTTCTTAATCTTGGTAATGAATATTTTGAGCAGCCACACTGCGATATCATCTGCACGGTCGTCGTCGTTACCGTAACGTGGAAAATCGCCCTCTGGCTTATAGTCTACAATAAAACCTTCCTCATCACGGATGATATTCACTTTGGCATACTTGATAGCACTCAGAGAATCGACCACGTGAGAGAATCCCGCAATACCCGTTGCGAACGTGCGGCGTACATCAGTATCAATAAGCGCCATCTCTGCTGCCTCATAGAAATACTTGTCGTGCATGTAATGAATCAGATTCAATGTATTTACATACACACCAGCGAGCCAATCCATCATCTTGTCAAAACGTGGTATCACCTCATCGTAAGTCAGGACATCGCTTGTTATAGGGCGGAAACCCGGTGCGCACTGCTCTCTTGTCTTGGCATCCACACCACCATTGATAGCATAGAGCAGACATTTTGCGAGATTGGCACGGGCACCAAAGAACTGCATCTCCTTACCAGTCTGTGTTGCGGAAACGCAGCAGCAGATGGAATAGTCATCTCCCCATACAGGGCGCATCACGTCATCGTTCTCATATTGGATGGAACTTGTTACGACAGAAATCTTTGACGAATAGGTTTTGAATGCCTCCGGCAGACGTGAGCTATACAATACGGTGAGATTTGGCTCTGGTGATGGCCCCATATTCTCCAGAGTGTGGAGAAAACGATAATCATTCTTTGTAACCATAGAGCGACCGTCCTGACCGATACCGCCAACTTCGAGCGTAGCCCATACAGGGTCACCAGAGAAGAGCTGATTATATGAAGGTATGCGGGCAAACTTAACCATACGAAACTTCATCACTAGGTGGTCGATAAGTTCCTGGGCCTGAACCTCAGTCAAAATTCCGGCCTCCATATCACGCTGGATGTAAATATCAAGGAATGTAGACACTCTACCGACCGACATTGCAGCACCATTCTGAGTCTTTACTGCAGCCAGATAGCCGAAGTATAACCACTGCACTGCCTCTTTTGCATTGGCAGCAGGTTTGGAAATATCGAAACCATAGCTTTCTGCCATCTTCTTCATACCCTTCAATGCCTTGATTTGCATTGCGACCTCCTCACGTGTGCGGATAACATCATCGGTCATTGTCTCGCTACCCACGTTGGTATGGTCTTCATTCTTCTTCTCGATAAGGTAATCGATACCATAGAGAGCTACACGACGATAATCGCCCACAATACGGCCACGGCCATAAGTATCAGGAAGGCCTGTAAGTATATGATTATGACGTACGCTCTTCATCTCGTCTGTATAAACATCGAAGACAGCATCGTTGTGTGTCTTGTGATATTCAGAAAATATCTTGTGTATTTCAGGGTCTGGAGTATATCCGTAAGTAGTGCATGCCTGTTCTGCCATTTTAATACCACCATAAGGCATGAAAGCGCGTTTTAGTGGTTTGTCGGTCTGCAAGCCCACTACCTGTTCCATCTCTTTTGTCTTCTCACCGATGTAAGCGGCACCATAAGAAGTCAGACTTGAAACCACCTTTGTCTCCATGTCCAAAACACCACCCTTGTCGCGTTCTTCCTTCTGAAGTTGCTGAAGCATATTCCAAAGTTTGTCGGTTGCAGCTGTTGGCCCTTCGAGAAATTTCTCGTCGCCATCATAGGATGTGTAGTTATTCTGAATAAAATCCCGAACATTGATTTCGTTAGTCCAAAGAGTTCCATTAAACCCTTTCCATTCTTGTGTAGTCATAAAATGTTTAAATTGTTGATTATTAAAAAGCGTTTCCGCATACCCATATTTCACTAAATTGGCAATATAAATATTATCCTTTTTCTTAGAGAATGCAAAGGTACTAAAAAAATCCCAATTTTACAATAATTAAACATATGTATTTCACCCCGCTGCAAAATCAAGGGAACAGAGGCGGCACTTTATTTTTTGCTAACTAGTTAACGCCCTGTCTCTTTTGACTCATACCACACACACATCAAATAAATCCTGAATTTTACAATTTCCATCCTAGAATTAAAAACACCTATTTTGTAAAAACGCTGGAAAGCACGCTTTTTTCCTCATAAGAGATATAATTTCCAAAAGCACGCGCTCATTTTTGGAGTGCACGTAAACATTTATGACAATAAATAAATATTAGTTTCGCTCCTGAAATACGATATCATTCCTGGCTTTTCATTTCCTCATCCACCATATTTGTCAATTCAACAAATTGCTGAACGGTCAACTGTTCAGGTCGCTTGGTCATAATATCCTGAGTGTAAAACTCTGCACTAGGAGAATTTCCAAAAAACATCTGTTTCAGGCTCACGCGCAACATCTTACGACGCTGGTTGAATACCGTCTTGACAAGACGTTTGAACAGCACAGCATCGCAGCCCAAGTTTGTAACGCCATTGCGTGTCATACGTATCACAGCACTCTTCACCTTTGGTGGCGGATTGAACACATTCTCGTCAACGGTAAACAGATATTCCACGTCATACCACGCCTGAATGAGTACAGATAGTATACCGAAAGCCTTGCAACCCGGTGCCGAAGCCATGCGCTGTGCTACCTCGCGCTGTATCATACCCGTGCAACAAGGAATCAAGTCCTTATAATCGAGCATCTTGAAGAATATTTGGGACGAAATATCATAAGGATAATTACCAGTAAGCACAAACTGCCGTCCATCAAAGATCTTCATCAGGTTCATGCGCAGAAAGTCCTCACCAATGATATTATCCCTCAATTTCGGGAAGTTCTCGTGCAGATAAGCCACCGACTCACTATCTATCTCCACCGCCTTCACCTCACGGTTCTTAGTCACCAGATATTGTGTGAGCACACCCATGCCAGGGCCAATCTCCAAAACTGGGATTTCAGGATAAACATCCACGGTGTCGGCTATCTGCCGAGCTATATTCAGGTCGGTCAGGAAGTGCTGACCCAAATTTTTCTTAGGCTTAACTGCTTTCATATAATATTCTTTTTGATTGGCAAAGATAAGAAGAAAAAACGGAAAAATAAAGAAAATTAAGAATAAAGAGTGAACGGATGGACAAGTTTACGAATAAATGAGTAAGTTACTCTTTAATACCATCTTGCTTACCAACTCGTCTACTCTTTATTTATTTTAATGAAACCCATACTCATCAATTTTCCTATATAGTGTGGTAAGTCCTATCTTCAGCAAACGGGCAGCCTCGGTCTTGTTGCCATTAGTAT
>OBMA010000792.1_pt1 | contig 19293 bp, 16 predicted proteins | sample 1539141 | NCBI WGS metagenome assembly OBMA01 (sample SAMEA3991484, study PRJEB22521) | metagenome | biome: anthropogenic terrestrial biome; feature: sewage plant; material: raw primary sludge | place: Sweden | collected 2012-09-26 | reverse complement strand
TAAATCATACTTAAAAATCCGGTTAAGAGTTGGGCGAAAACACTCGAAATCAACCGCTTTTTCTAGCCGCTCAAGAGGGTCTCCTTTTAAACTTAATTTTTCAAGATAGTCGCTATCTCCAAATAAATTCATCTTCAATACCTCGTTAGCTTATTTTTAATCTATTATACCTCTTTTCATACGTTTTTAGAGGTGCCCTATATATGTCAAAAAAAGTATGGTTTATTCATTCATCAAAAATTTTGAACCATTTTCTTATACTTTTTAAATTTGTATAGAGATCGTAAAATAAGTATCAAAGGACTATAGTGCCTATTTTGGATGCAAAAAAACAACTTCAAATAGCTTTGAAGTTGTTGATAAAAATATTTAAAAGATTTAGTTAAATAATTGGACGATTCCAGATACGCCTGACACAAATACAAGTTGACCTCATTATTTTTTTGAGTTTGTTAAGTTTTTTCCCAGCTCAATAATATATGACCTCAAGTCATCTTTAATCTGCGGATGCGTCAATCCATACTCAATAGATGTTTTGACGAAACCAAATTTATCACCGACATCATAGCGTGTTCCTTTGAACTCATGCGCAAAGACACGTTGTGTCTGATTCAAGCAGTCGATCGCATCAGTCAACTGAATTTCTCCGCCAGCCCCGGGTGTTTGCGTTGCTAAAATATCAAAGATTTCAGGAGTGAGTAGATAACGACCAATAATCGCTAAATCACTTGGTGCCTCATCAACTTTTGGTTTTTCAACAAATCCTTGAACGTTATAGAGCGTGTCATCTATTTTCTTATCTGGATTGATAATACCGTATTTATCAGTGTCTTCATGAGGTACTTTCATCACGGCAATTGTTGACGCTGTTGTCTTTTCATAGCTATCAATCAGTTGCTTGGTTAAAGGAATATCATCCGCCATCAAATCATCACCTAGCATGACCACAAAGGGTTCACCACCAACAAAGGCTTTAGCCTGATAAACTGCATGTCCAAGCCCATTAGGATGTGATTGACGAATAAAATGTAGATTAATATTCGTCGTCTCTTCCACTAATTTTAGTAAATCATGTTTCTCTTTTTCTATGAGGTTCGTTTCAAGTTCAATATTGGAATCAAAATGGTCTTCAATAGGGCGTTTACCTTTTCCAGTAATAATTAGGATATCTTCTATTCCTGAGGCAAGCGCTTCTTCTACGATGAATTGAATCGTCGGTTTATCAACGATTGGTAGCATCTCTTTTGCCATCGCTTTAGTTGCTGGTAAAAATCTTGTCCCAAGACCAGCAGCTGGGATGATTGCTTTTCTTACTTTTTTCATTGGTATTCCTTTTCATACTCCCTAAGCCTGGTATTTCTTATTTTTGTAAGATGAAAGCTATCATATTTAAATTGCTTTCATCTTATAAACCGCTCGGAACCAGTCCTCACATCAGTCTCTCTTAAGCCTTACCAAACTCTTTTTCAACAGCGACCAAGGCAGCATGGAAAACTTGATCCATGTCATAATACTGGTAATTGCCCAAACGGCCACCCATGATGACTTTGTCAAGTTGTTTCGCCTCAGCTCGGTATTGTTTGAACAAAGTCGAATTCTTCTCATCATTGACTGGGTAATAAGCTTCTTTACTACGATCCCAGTCTTGTGGATATTCTCGTGTCAAGATAGAAACATTGTCATCACCTTTTTGATCAAAATGACGCCATTCCATGACCCGTGTATAAGGCGTTTCTGCATCGGTATAGTTGATCACGGCATTCCCTTGCGCGTTATCAGTCGGTAAAACCTCAGATTCAAATCGGACACTGCGGTATTCTAACTCGCCAAACTTATAATCAAAGAATTGATCAATCATGCCTGTATAAACGATACGTGGAAATTCTGCTAAATAAGTTGCCTTGTCATCGAAAAAGTCAGTATCCAGTTGGACATCAATCAAATCGCTATCTAGCATTTTATCAAAAATCGCTGTATAACCATCTACTGGCACACCTTGATAACGGTGATTGAAGTAATTATTATCAAAGGTAAAACGTGTCGGCAAACGACGAATGATAAAGCTTGGCAATTCTGTCGCTTTGCGTCCCCATTGTTTTTCTGTATAACCTTTGATCAACTTCTCATAGATATCAGTTCCGATGAGTGAGATAGCCTGCTCTTCAAGATTTTTAGGTGTTCGAGTGATCCCTGCCGCTTCACGTTGTTCAGCAATTTTAGCCTGGGCTTCAGCTGGCGTTTTAACACCCCACATTTGATAAAAGGTGTTCATATTAAAGGGTAGGTTATACAAATCCCCCTTGTAATTGGCAACGACTTGGTTAATATAGCCGTTAAATTCAGTGAATTGGTTAACATAATCCCAAACAGGTTTATTATCTGTATGGAAAATATGGGCACCGTAATCATGAACATTGATGCCGTTTTCTTTATGGGTGTGCATATTCCCACCCAGATGACTCCGCCGCTCAATGATTAAGCTACGCTTGCCTCGTGCTGCTGCTTCATGGGCGAAAATAGCGCCGAATGGGCCTGCACCAACGATGAGATAGTCATAATTTTTTGTATTGTGTTGCATAATTTCCCCTTAGTTATTTACGTTAAACTCTAAAATATTCGTATAAGCAATAATACATAAAGTAATCTTCAAAAAACGTTCGTCAACGTTTTCTAATTGATGAAGGTAATACTTTACTTAAGTTAATTTTTTTAAATTCTGCGTGTCCATTTCCAGCTAAATAGGGACCATATATCACATCGTCACTCTCTAAAATCAGCTCTTTCTCAATGTGCTTCCATTTATTTGAAGTGATATTCTCAAAATTTATTGAAAATTGTTTTTCATCGACTAAAACTAAATTCATCCCAGATATTTCATCAAACATTAAGAGTTTAAAGAAAACATCGTTATCAGAAAACGAGAAAACGTCCTCAATTCTAACATCAAATGATAGTAAGTATTTAGCAGGCCGATCAATTTTAATTTTCCCAGATTGATAAAAGTAAGGAAAATTTATTGGATTATTACTTTGATATGATACAATTTCACCTTCTTCAGAGAAGGCATCCAGGAAAACATCTTTCTCAATTTTTAAACCATCTGAATACAGTAAATTATAGTTTTCTAAAGTCTGGTTTGGAAAATTCAAACAGACTTCAAAGCCATTTTTATCTGATTTCATAGAACTAAATAAACCAAACTGGCTCAGCTTACCTTTTTTATCAAAAAATTCAATTCTATCATTAGCAAATTTCCAATTATGTAAACCAACTGATTTTTCTGTATTTTCAAACGTGCCATCAGCATGGAAAATAATGCCTGGATACCAGTTCTCTGTTTTCGATTTATTTCCTGCGGTGAAGGTGTATGAGTTTAATATTTCCCAAACTTGTTCATGGGTAAACTTATTTATTTGATGACTCAAACTATTCTTTCCTCACAATCATTCATTTTTTCGAAACTGTAGCTGCTACCTTATCAGAGACTTTACCATTGGCAACAATATGCCATTCAAATTTTTCGCCGGATTTGATAATTTTATAAACTTGTGTGCTTGTTTTTTCCATACCACTCAATGTATTGATGACAATAGTACCATTTTCTTTGTTTTGAGCCAGAACTTCATACTTTCTTGAGCCATCAAGTGTATAGGTATCTCCGCTAACATTAAGCTTTTTCCAATTCCATGAAGCTGTTACTGAATACTCCCCATCTGCAAGAACAGAAGATTCACTTGACTTGTTATTGTAAAAATAACCACCTACAGCACCTAACACTAAAGCTATAACTACAGCAATAGCAATTGATATTTTTTTCATCATCATTTTTCTCCTTTTATACTACAATTTAAAATAAATCTTAATCCATCATATGATTAGCGCATAAAGCCACTAATTATTTCACATCATATTTTCTAACAAAATCTGCAATGTCAGCACCACTCACATCAGAAAAACGTTTTTCTATCAGTTCTTCAGACCAATTCCACCATTTGATACGAAGAAAAGCAGCTATAGCTTCTTCGTCAAAACGATACTTAAGAATTTTGGCTGGTACACCAGCAACGACGGCATACGGTGGCACATCTTTTGTTATAACAGCACCAGTACCTATAATAGCACCATCTCCAATCGTCACACCACCCATAATATTGACATCTTTACCAATCCAAACATCATTACCAATGATGGTTTCGCCTAAAAATGAGTCAAACTCATCAACAATGTTTGATTGCCAGGAAACATTGTTGATAGCGCCTTGCCTGCAAACCATGTATACGTTGATACTCTATCAATACCATGTGTACGAATCATTAAACTAACATCTGGTGCAATAGAAGTAAATTTACCAACTGTCAGTATTTTAGGCTCATGCCTTGGTGAATTGACGATTTTTATACGACCGTATGTGTATTTACCATATTCTACTGGATTACGGTTTGGAAGAGAGAGTGTGAGTGATAGGAGCTTCACCATTTTGTTTTCAGAAAAATCAGTTGCTGTTATTGCGACATCAGTAAAGTCAGTTCGGCTAGGTGTGAAAAGCCAAGATACTTCCGTAACTCCTTTTGACAAGCGCTTACGATTCAAAACTTGATTACCAACACCATAATGATGTAAAAATGGTGTAAATTCAAAGTCGTCTTCCGTTTCAAATACCATCGTCAATTGAATTTTATCTGCTGCTAACATTTTCGTCAAATTTTGAGGAATTTCAAAATTTAACCAGCGATTATCCATTTGACCTGATGTTTGGCGCGATGTACGACTTAATAGTACTCCATCCGTCAATTGTTCTTTTTCCCAGTATTGATTGATGACTTTCACATTAAATCCGTCAATGCTAACTAGAACTCGATCACGATAATTTTCTCGTATGGCATTAAACTGTACACGGAGTGAGGGATCAACTTTGCTTAAATCTGTATTTTCATCAACTAAAACGTCCATTTTTGCTTGAAACGCTTCCCATGAAATCATCTTACCAAATGTCTCTAAATCAGTTTCATGCCATGCTTCTATCAATCCTGCCTTAGTGCCATAGAAATCATCAACTGACAATTCTGCTACTGCTAAGGATTTGTCTCTTTTGAATTTTCTTTCCATAATGCGGTCTTCATAAAGTCCTTTTGTTTCACCAATCGCATCACGATAAGAACTTTCAGGAACAGTCACGATATCCAGATCAAAGACATCATGGTAGATTTCGGATAATTCCCGCCAAGATAGAACGTCAACTACAGGATGAAAAGCTTCACCAAATGCTTTTTCTTTTCCAATAAAATTGAGCAAAAATTTTGCAACATCTTTTCCATAAGTTATTCCATTATGGTAATCTAAAAACTCAGCTGGTATGGCAGATTTAACCCCACGTGTTGCACGGATGATATCAAAGTTATCCCCAGAAAAGAACTGAATCCTTCCCTTAGAGAAGGTCATCGTTGGTCGAATAATTGTCCAGTTATTACGTCCAGATTGACGTAATAGATTTTCTTGAATCCCCTTACCAACACCATAACCATCTTTTTGATATCCTAAATGCTCATCAAGCATATCACTCTTCAGTCGTGTATTTTCTTCTGACAACTCGCCAGTCTGCTCACCATAAGCACGGTAAGAAGAGATATAGAAATACTGATTTGTCATATCTAGTAGAGCCTGATAACGTTCTGTAAATTCCTAAACGTTATACATCATGAAGTCAAAAATCGCATCAAACTTGCCATCGCCCATTTGAGATTTTAACCAATTGAGGTCTTTTGCGTTACCTTGGAGATAGGTCAAATTTTTCAAGTTACTTTCTTGATTGCTCCGGCTTGTTACGTAGACATCATAATTACTTTCGGTAAGATAAGGTAAAAGATACATCCCCATCGCACCTGTCCCACCCATAACTAGGATTTTCAATTCATATCCTCCTATTTGATCAAATAGCCTCCATAATAATCATTTATTAAGTGGCAAAAGATACAAAACGTTACATCAAAAATTTTTGTATGAATCTCTTAAGATATAACTACATCAAAATAGTTAGTCTAAAAAATATCAAACCTTTTTCTTCAAATGAATACTTCAAAAAACATTGGCGCATCTTCATCCGAAACAAAACGTTTCATAGCCTCATCAAAACTATTCTTATCACCACAAGTTATATAAGTAAATCCAAGATCTGTCACCCAACCTTTTGCGATTGCTGTATGCGGCGCATATGTCCCTTTGGAACCATAGTGGCGAAGCAAACCAGAACCTGAATTATTAACCATCATAATACGAATGTTACCTTTTAAGTCTTTGTTCCAGAGTGAATTCATGTCATAAAAGAACGACACGTCACCAATTTGCATGAACTTCAATCTTGATGATTCATCAACAGCAACTTGCCCCATAAATGATGAGGCAGAACCATCAATCCCGTTTGTTCCCATATTAATATACACGTCAAGTGGTTTATCAGGCACCGTATTAACTTGGTGAACTAAGTTCGTTGTTGCGCCAACACCAATGTGGAACAAAGAGTTGTCTGGCATATTTTCTAGTAATTGTTGTGTCACATACTGGTAGTTATAGTGTTCGAACTTGTGAACTGGATATTTTTTATCCTGTTGATGCCATTTATTAAGATATTCATTACTATTTGACAGCCCTTCAGCTTGAGCTGCAAAGTATTTGAAAAACCAATCCAGATCTGTCTCTAGTATTGATGACAAATGGAAGTACAAATCACGTGATTGACCATTAGGCGAAACATGCCAATGTCTCATCTCCTTAGGTGCGCCACGATATTTGAAAGTAATCGGATGAGTCAATGTCTGTTTACCGCCAAGCGTAATCAACACGTCTGGAACTAATTCTTGATTAAATTCTGTCTGTGACATAAGCGGTATTGCATTATATGTTTTGACAACTTTATCACCATTTAGATTTGACAACCAGTCTGTCAAAATTACTGCATTATATCGACTAGCAAATAAATCAATATTTTTTTGTTGTTCTTTGGTTGGTGTGAAATTTTGTCCATAATTAATTAAGATTCGACTAGAACGTTTTAGAACATCTACATATTCTTGCCACTCATTTAATCCATTTTGACGAGTTATATGGCGAATATGTCTAACCGATGGTAAAGTATATGATGCGCGAATTGGAGACATGTTTGGCAAAATATCAAAAGACATATTAATATGAACTGGTCCAGTACCACCATGTGTTACAGCATTTAACGTATCCGCAATCAATCGACCCGCAAACCATTCATTCCGTGGATCTCCACCTGTTGGGATACTCACAGATTTTTTAATCATTGGCTCAAAAATTCCAACTTCTTCAACTGTTTGATCTTCTCCTATGCCATGGAACTCTGGATAACGGTCAGCCGTAATTGCAACGATTGGCAAATCCATATAAAAAGCTTCAGTGATTGCTGGCGATAAATTGTTGACAGCGGTTCCTGATGTCACCATAACGGCAACTGGCTCATTAAGTTTATTCGCAATACCAAGTGCGTAATAACCTGCTGAGCGCTCATCAATAACATGATGGATTTTGAATTTATCTTGGTGATTTTCAAATCCTCGCATTAGCACGACATCGCGCCCACCAGGAGAAAGTACCACGTGTTTGATGCCATATTCATGAAGATGGGCAAGTAAAATTTTCATCTTTCGGAAATCAGGATTAGAATTATCTCGCTTAATAGCTGAGGAAACAGTTTCCAAAATATGATGAGTTCTACCATCTAACTGAAAAATACCATCAATCAAAAATTCGTTTGCACGATAACTTGAACGCAGACCATGCCATACGGTAGTCGGTTGATTTTGTGCGCCGAAAAATGTTAATTTATTATCTTCAAGTTTCCAGAAACTTTCATTTGCTGGGGAAGTCCCTGAAATCGTACCATCTTGATTTAATTTTACATTTTGTCGTATTGGGTCACCTGACATATTACGACGATAAAATACAAACTCATTTGTTAAAAGAAGTCTTTTCAAATGAATAGCTTCATGTGGCGCAACTGGTTTCAAGTTCTCAATCATTGTAGCACCATCCAAAATTTTATTATCAGCTTTAGGCGCTTTCAATGCATTTTCAAACCATATACTTGATTTTTTACGCTCCAAAGCAAGATTTGCATTTCCTGCCGTGTAATTAATCTCCATTGAGACATTTGGATTGTTTTGAATATCTTCAACTGTGTTTTCTTCATAGATACGACGTGTATCATCAAGTTTGAATAAACGCATCAAACTTGCGAAACGGTTTGTGCCACGTATCTTGTTGAAAAAGACAGAGAATGGTTTTTGAAAAATGTAAGCAAAACAAGAACCATGGAAACTATCTGTTACAACATACTCAGCATTTTGGTATGCGTTTAGCCAATTTTCTGAGCGAATTTCATCATCAAAAATAAAGTGTGGTTCATGGAATACCTTTTTTGCATGTTCTAACTGTTTGTGATTGGCATCAGTATAAATGACAATTTTTTCAAGACCTAACTTATCTGCAACTGCTTGAACACTACGTTTTTTATCTTCATTTGGATCTAAGATAAACGCTAACATATAGGGTTCTTCAACTTGTCGTTTAGCCTGATTGGCCAAATCATGATAGTTTTTTGGATCAATTAAGAACACTGGATCGACAACTTGTGGTATATCAAACCCAAACTTACGGTTCATATACACGATACCATCATCTTCACGCATAGACATCCAATCAAAACGTTCTAAATTTTGCTTTTGAACTTGTTCAAAATCCGATCCAAAATGATCTGACTGAAAAGTGTCTTGATTAAAGTTACCAATAGACGTGCCGTAGGCAATACGTTTTGCCTCGGGTGCAGTAAAGTTTAAGAATAGATCATCGTTAATACGACCAATATAAGGATTCCATAACTGGTCAGATCCTACCACAAAAGTATCAGCAACGCTATTAAGCTTCTCAAGCTCAGCATAGTTTTCTTGCTCAGTATAGTCAAATCCTTGACGCTGTGCAAACCCTATCGCTGACGCATCAGCTGCTAGCTTGTGACGAGCAGGATAGCCTAGTGCTTCATGAACAAGTAAAGTTGAGTATCCTTGATCCAAGATTGCTTTATTTAAAGCGTAATAAGTCATAATTGACCCGTAGTTTGAATTGTGCCACCAACCTAAAATAGCAACATCATATTTTTTACTCATTTTATCAACTCCTTTGTAATATCCATTATCATCAAAAGTTTTAACTTTGGGAAATCTACCGATATATAATCGAGTATCTCCTCATCAGTCAAATCATTAATTCAATGATAATTCATTATGCTTCTAGTCCCAGATACGTTCTCCAAAAATCGGCCGTATGAAACTCTTTTCCTGCCTCTTGGTAGGCAGCTGCAACCGCATCACCTTCAGCATCAAATTTAGCAAGCAAGTTTTTCAAGCGTACTTCATTAACTTCATATTTTTCTTGGTTACGCTCTCTCATACAATAGGCCTTATTATAAGTATCATAGATTACAACACGTTTCTTCATAAATTGTTTACCAGGATTTTCTAGCATTTCTTGATTAACGACTGCAACATTTGCCAAATCATCATCAAATCTATTGAAACTATACTCTGGGAAACCATGACCATTATCCGTTTCTAAAAATAGCTTTAAATCCATAGGATTTAGCATGTGATACTCATCAGCAGTGTGTAAATTCAATTTAATTTTCTCTGGAATATCTTCAGAAAATACTTCATTTTTCTTGTTTTCTACTAGAATCAACTCAATCCCTTTGTGTTCAGCAATATAGTGAGGTCCTTTAAGATAATCATCTAGTGCGTCTAAAACTTGATCAGCCGCTTGATAATTAAACATGCGTTGTTCCTTTTTGTAGAGCTCTAGGTATTTACCTAGAAAATCAACACCAGATGCAAAGTTCTCTGAACCATTTATTGCTTGGTCAATAAAAGTATTACGTGCGACTAAATAGTTTTCAAGTGCTTTTGATTTTTTGGTATAAAATGGTAAGTGCCATACTGCTAGACCATTCAAGGTAATTAATTTCGCTTGATTTCGAATCGAGAATTCAATATCGTCACCGCGATAAAAAATTGGTAGACTCATTGAATTTTCGTGTATAAACTTCATCGGAACTGTACAGAACCACCATGCACCATATTCGTTATCTACTGGATATTCTAAATCATTACGTAAGACTTCTTTTTCATTCGTTAAATTATAGCTAGTTTTAACTGGCATATAAGCAACATCATTACTATGTGTAATAAATCCTGTATCTTCATACTGTGTAATACCATCAATATTGTCAAGCATCGCACCTTCAATAAAATGGTCTTGATATTCAGGTTTGATAATACTGAGCAAGGCATAAACACGTTTAAAACTTTCTGTCAGAACATCAATATCATCGTCCATGAAGATGACATGTGTCGCATCATATTCTCCGTTTTTTCGAAGATTAAGTGTCTCAATCATCCCACGAGAAAAACCACCTGCACCTCCGACGTTTGGATTAGCATAAACTCGAATATATTTGCTATTCACTGATGCTGCATCAAGTGTAGAACCATTATCGACAACATTAATAAATAAGTGACCTGCTCCCAGTGCATTCAAACCAGAAGCTTCATGTTGATCAAAAATTTGCTCTTGAATTTGTTCAAGATTGTCGAGAATATATTCTTCTTTTTTAAAGGTTGTCGTATTAATCGCAATCCGAATATCACGTACAGCAGATTTATCAACCCTAGCATACCAACCTGCTTCATAGATCTGTGCTTCGCCCTCTATGATAAATCCAACCAGTGATGCTTCGCTATCCATTTTAATTGGAATTGATAATATTTCTGTTCCTTGCGTCTCAACAGCGTAAACAAAAGTATCTTTTTGAATTTCACTTTCATTTGAGAGATGGTTCATATTATTCCGTTTAAATATATCGTCAGCCTTAGACTGATGAATTTCTTTAAAAGCTACTTCAAAGCCAACTTCTCTAATTGATGGATTGAGTGATAAAAGTTTCGAATAGACAAGTGATAACTTAAATTTACCATTAACTTTTAACTGTAAAGTATATGACTTAGCTTGCGAATATTTTGACCATTTGTGTACCGAGAGCGCATTCAGGTAGGTATTGAAATCTATAAAACCATTAATATATTGACCTTGAGAATTATTTATGATATCTGCGCCACGCTCATAAAGATCTTTTGCTTGGGTTTTAGATTCCTCAACTGTTGGTACAACGATATTTTGAATTTTAAAAGCAACCTCATCTTCAAGAGTTGTTACAGGTTGATTAATGATCTCATCAATTTCTTTAATACAGTTAAGTGAAATCAATTCAAACTCTATAGATTTTGAATTTAAATTTCGTGACACCCCTTCACCTGATAAAAAACTAAAGTCCTTGTTAACATCATAGTTTGCCGTTGGCATATAATTTTGATTATAGATGGTTAATGTCGTCTCATCTATTGACCAGAAACGTTCATTCAAATTATAATACCCATCAATAGACATGTCCGGTCTCAATCTAAAATCACGTGTTAATACCGCACCATTTTTAATCTGAAATTGAAAGCTATGTGAAACGAGTTCCTGAAAAGTTGGATCTAGTTCAGATACTTTTAACAAGACCGTTTCATCTGGCGTAACCGACACGCTACCATTAGAAAAAACTAGCGATCCATCAACTTCAATAACGTCAAATTTAGCAAGCACTTCACCATCATGTTCAAATAAAGTTAAAATATCTTGATTATAGATCCAAGTTTGTAGTTCATTTGGATTTGCATGATCGACGATTGTGCCATTCCGTTGCAATTTAATCGTGTTAAAAATGACTTCGCCGTTTTCAAATGTCAATTCAAAGATATGTCTTGTTAAAAAATCGATTGCTGGGTTTACTGATAATTTCATTTTTTCCTCACTTTTTATTAGCTAGTTTAATTGCAATTTCTACTAAGTCAACCATTTTCAAGTTTGTTTTAAAATCTTCTTCAACTGCTTGGAAAAGTTCTTTATATTGTTTAATATTTCGAGCTTTTCTAAGTTGCGAAAAGACAGCAGATAAAGATGCATCTGGATTAAGAGACAATAATTTCTTAACATTTAATAGTGCTCTATCTGAAATGAAAATATAATTCCCCGCTCTCACTTCCGAGTGTTTTTTGAGTTCGGCTTTATCTAACTGATAAAATTTTTCATCAACTTGAATATAAATTGCTTGATCCTCATTTTTAGGAAAATCAATTTGATGATTATTAATAAAAACTCTTGAATCATTCATCATTTTTAATAGAACAAATGGGTTCCCAACACTTTTCAATTTGTTCAATAATACTTTTTCACTCATATTTTTCATCCTCATATATCTTATTTGTTAAGGCTTTAGTACTTAAATACTTAAACCTTTTTTAACGACTTCGCAAACATATCTCAGAATAATCATCAAAATTGACAATAATCCTGTTTTGCACTTCATCATAATCATCCGGTAGTGTTACTTGATACTTATTATCTGATAAATGCTGACAAACAAGCTGTTTTCTTGTTGTATAGGGTTGGTTGATAGAACGTACTTCAAAGCCAACCATTTTTTTATAAGAGAAAGCGCTAATTTCCAACTTACCGTCAGTGCAACTTTCAACATGAGCATAGGCATCTAAACGTGTCCTTGTCAGTCTTTTTAATAGTTGAGGATAATAGTAAGTATTTTGTTTTCGCGTCTTCATCTTTAATTTCCGGTTTAAGACCCAACGCACACTAAATAAAAATATAAAGCGATGAAGACCAGAAATATCATTTTTAGTTAGATACTGCCAAGTCGTTTTCCTGAAATCATTTCTAAAATACGGACTCGGATCAAAGGTTATCGACCCCATATAAAGGTCCATTTGTGATTTGAAATCTTGTAAACGTGCTTTCGAATATTTGTAGCCAATATTTCTTTTAAGGCAAAAGTCGTGTATGAGCCACTCGATTCGCCTTGAAAGAAACCGTTCTTTCGATGCATCGTCTGGAAAAGTTTGATTGATATAACTCAAGGCCCGTAGCCATGAAATCATAAAATTTCGATTTATCGCTTTGCTCAAACCAACATTATCTGCATCTCGATTGAGATAAGTGGTTAATTGACTACCTTGTGTGATTGTCTTTGAAAATCGCATCGCTTCATAAAAGAAGGTTACGTCATCTGCAACTCGTTGATTGACAAAGTGAAGATTGTTGTCAATCACAAGAGCTCTTCTTAACATGATAGCCTGTGGACCGAGCCAGCCATAAAATTCTGCTGGTAAATCTTGAATGGAGCGATTTTTAAAATCACCGTCGTAAAAATAAGGCTTACTTTTTAAACTTATCTCGCCATTTCTACTTTGAACTAAGCCAGATACTGCAAAATCATCACCAGACTCATCTAGTAGTTGTGATAAATACCGTAAAGCATCCAAATCATACCAATCGTCCGCATCAAGATACACCAGATACTTGCCTTTAGCATTTAAAATCCCAACATTTCTGGGACCGTGAGCGCCACCCGTATTTTGATCTAGCGCATAAACTTCGATACTATCGTAATTCTCAATATAAGGCATAATGACGTCAAGTGACCCATCCGTTGACTTATCATCAATAAACATGATTTGAAGATGTTCCAGACCAATCGTCTGATTCACTAAACTATCCATCATTTTTTTTAGATAAGGTGCGTTATTAAAATTAGCAATAATAACTGAAACTTTAGGCTGAATGGCTCTTACTGCTGAGTAAGCTAAATGAAAACTGGGTAAAGTCGTCTGCCATGTCTTATTTTCCAAGTTATACTGAAATGTCTCAAATTCCTGTTGAACTGCTTCAAACATTCCTATCGTCTACTTCCTTTTCAATTTTTGCCAAATCTTTTTTTACTTTTTGGCTAGAAGTTTTACCTCGTGGGAAATACATAACTTTAAGATCAGGAAAAATAGTCTTTAAATCATCGAATTTACCACGCCAATCATCTCCCATCGCAAAGATATTGACGTCAAACATATCGACATACATTTCTTTATCGTCCCAGGAGTTTTCTGGTACCACGACATCAACATAACGAATCGCTTCTAAAACAAACTTACGTGTTTCATAATCTTGATAAGCTTTCTTCCCTTTTTGGGTATTAAAACCATCTGTTGATAACATGACGATCAATTTGTCCCCAATGCTCTTAGCATTCCTGAGCATATTGATGTGGCTTTCGTGGATAATATCAAAAGTTCCCGCTACCAGCACAACAACATCTTTTTTCATTTTTTCTCCCCCATAATATCGTCTATTAACTCAATGACACGTTGAAGTGATCGACCATCTCTATATTGAAATACCTTGTCATATAATTTTGAATGTTTTTCCTCATCACAATCAATCATTGAAATTTCATTGACTAAATCTTGGTCAGTTTTGACAATGGCTCCAGGAAATTCAGCCTCGTAATCAAAAATGATGCCTGGTGTTAGACGATAATCAGCCAAATCAGGGACATAAGCAATCAGTGGTTTTTGTGTTACCATGTAGTCAAAGATAATTGCTGAATAATCACTCACTAAAATATCTGTTATAGCAAATACTTTTTTAATAGACTCATGTTGCATGTAGATAATATTTGAATTATTTTGATATTTTGATTGTGTAATCAATGGGTGTGGTTTATAAATAATGGCATAATCATTTCCCAAAGATTTTTGGACAAAATCTAAATCAATTTCAATCTCATGAAAACCTGTCCCAATCCTTCCCCTAAATGTTGGGGCGTATGTGATGATCTTTTTATCTTTAAGCAGTGGATATTTTTGATAAACATCAGTGATACTTTCTTCAATATATTTAGCACTAAATAGTTTATCTGTCTCTGGAATACCAGTTATTTTGACATTATCTTTATTGACATTAAATGCACGAGAAAATGTATCAACGAAAAACTCTGAATTCACAATCGCATAATCGTAATTTTGAATCTTATAATCTCGTTTAACTGTGTTACCAAATTGCTTAATCGCACCAGTCGCATGCCATACTTGTAAAACTTTAACACCTTTTTTACGCTTGAATTTAGAGACAACAAAATTATTAAAATCTAATAAAACCAAGTGAGATCGATTGATGAGAAAAAGTTGTCGGATACAGGCAAGCACATAAGCAAACTGATTTTTTAGGCTTGAAGAATATTCAAACAAGATATATTCCAACTTATAATGATCGGATTTAACAAGTCCATCATTAATAAGCTCAAAATCATGTGCCAACACCTTACTCTCAAGAGAGATGAAGCTAATTTTATCTTTCTCAACTTTCTGTAAAAGTGAAAATGGATAGAAAATAGACAAGATGATTGTCAAAATTATATTTTTTAATTTCATCCAAACACCTCTTTTATCACGTTTTTACTCGAGTAACCGTCTTGTAGGTTATTAAATCTTCTATTAAATATTTCTAAACGTTTAACATTATAAGCGCCAGTAATGATTGCAGTTAATAAGTCATCTTCCGTTTGACAGATATCATTAGGCAAATCATCCGGCACATCTAAGTAAAACCCTCGTAGGACATCTTTATAACTATCAAAATCAGGCATATAAAAGTAAATTGGCCGATTTAAGTTAGCATAATCAAAGAAGACACTAGAGTAGTCTGTTACCAAACAATCACTTATCAGATACAGGTCGTTAATATCCGATGTTGCAGGAACTGTCCTCACAAAATCAGACAGACTTTCCGGAATAGCAACCTGATTTGAAATCAAGTAATGCGGTTTAAAAATTATGACATAGCTATCACCAAGCGTATGATGCCATTTATGAAAATCAATATGTAAGTCAAAGGTGTACCCTTTTAAGCTGTATGAATCATCTCGCCAAGTTGGTGCATACAGGATTATTTTTTTATCTTGTGGTAAATTGTAGGCTACTTTGAGTTTCTGAATCTCTTCTTCTGATCTATTAATCAAGTCATCATTTCTTGGATAGCCAGTCTCAATAATTTTTTCTGTTGGAAATTGGAAAGCTGATGCAAAAACTTCTGTAGAAAAAGTATTAGGTGAAATCAGATAATCCCATAATCTGCTATCCTTGTCATAGGAAGTTACCATCTCTTGATACGATTGCTTACTCCGATAATAAGTCAAACCTGTATCTGGCATATCATGAGCTAATCGTTTCAGGGGTGTACCATGCCATGTCTGTAGATAAACCTGTTCAGGTTTTTTTATCAAATATTCCGGCATTTTTTGATTCACTACCCAATACTTGGCTTTTGATAAATAGTAATAATAGGCAAATGACTTTTTCTTAATAACCTGACCACCAGGAATCTCAAGTAACTGGTTGAGCACCCAAACCAGATGATAGTACTCAAATTTTTCATCAGTAATCATGGCATCAAAAATTGCTTTAGGATTGTCTAGAAACCCTCGACCATCAAAAGCAAGAAATAAGATGGTTCTCTCATCTGTCTTGACCCAAAAATTCATCGTAGCCAAAAATATGGGCATGATAAGCGCTAATATTTTCTTCTTGATGTAAGCGATGCGTTTCATTTTCCCCTCCAAATGATTCGTAACCGATACCAGTGTGATAAATTTATAAGATTGCAGCTTTGTCAAAAATTGCACACCTTCTAATAGATATCTTTTCCCTTATAAGAAATCTCGGAAGGATTCCTGATATTTATAAAATAAGTGTGTCCCCAGTAACATGATAAATAAGGTCAAAGTCCAAAAGAATATGGTTGCTGGCATTTTATCATAGAACCACCCCTGAGAAAATAGTGCATCTCTCATGCCCTCATTCAGATAATAAAATGGATTGAGCAAGACGAGTCTTCTGACAAATGCTGGAATATAATCAGATTGCAAGTTCATCATCACACCAGAGATGAACATCCCAATTCGACTGAAACTTCTTACCAACTGAGAATAATCGCGAAAAATAGTTGTTAACGTTGCATTAAGTAAACTGTAACTGACCGTAAACATTACAATAGCAAAGAAATAATACAGCAATTGCAGCCAATAAATGCTTGGTGTATAACCATTAAAACCGCCTACTATAGCAGCAATTGACAAGATAACAAAATATTCAACTATATTACTCACAAAGGTTATCGAAGGAGAGATGCTGACTGAAAACCTAAACGTATTAGACAGATTTAATTGATTGATAATACTTCCTAAACTTTGAAGTATCGTTCCATTCGTAATTCCCCACGTTGCCATTCCGACTAACATCCAAGGTAAATATGGGACACTAGTCGCACCTAAACTACGTTTGAAGATAAAACCAAACACAATATAGTAGAAAGTGGCCATGATGATTGGATTGGCATATTGCCATATTCTGCCTAACATAAAATTTTGATAATTATTTTTAGTATTATATTTGCTCATTCTCATGATTAATGGCAAATATTTTATCTGCTCTTGTATAAATTTAAAAATGTTTTTCATTTCTATCTCGTTTCAAGCTTATTCTGATTATGGTGCTGTCGTTTCAGGTGTGACACCTGATGGGTCTGTGGTATTAGTATCTTTTGGCGTCTCTGATACTTCTGTTGTCGTTTCAGGTGTTACTGGTATTTCGGGTATCGTTTCAGGCGTAACATGCGTTGTTGGTATGTCGTATGTTACTTCAGGTGTTGTTGTCATAGCTGGTGCAGATTCTGTCACTACATTTTCAACTGATTTAGGTAATTTGATTACCATGCCTGGCGAAATAACAGATGGATTAAGTCCTTGATTATATTTGAGGAGTTCTTCACTTGATATTCCATAGATAGTCGCGATTTTACTAACACTATCACCTGCTTGAACGATATAGTCAAAAGTATTAGCTAATTCATCATTAGACTTTTCTGTTGCAGAAGTTGATGCTTGAGATGAACTTGAATTTTTCTGACTAGCTTTCTGATGAGAGGAGACAGACGTTTTAGGTAGATGGGCTTGTGTTTGCTTAAGACCAATTCTTTTTTCACCACCCTTAACAGATACAACTAACATACCTCCCATAAAAATTACACAGAGCATCATTACAAACTTACTCATCCATGATAACTTGGATTTCTTTTTACTTTTTGCACTCGTTTTATCTATTATGGCAAGTGAGGCTTGTGCAATATCAGCAGTTGAATTATCGATCACTTCCTGTTTAAACGCATCAACTGAGTAATTTAATTGCTCTTGTCGACGATCAAGTTTATATTGCTCCTGTTGTTCTTTTGATAGCTTATTAAACCAATTTATAAAAGTTTGATATTTAGGTAAAATATCTTTTGTTGCGCCATACTCCTTTACCTCACCATAGTGGAGCCAAAGTACTTTATCAGTCCATCTTTGAATTTGAGCGGCATTATGACTAACAACAAAAATCGTCTTGCCACGTTCACGAAACTCAAACATCTTTTTAGAAGATTTTGCCGCAAATGTAGAATCCCCTACTGATAACGCTTCATCAATGATCAATATATCCGGATCTTGATTCACTGCAATTGAAAAAGCAAGCTTTGATCGCATCCCTGATGAATAATCCTTTACTTGGCGGTCAATAAATGGTCCAAGTTCAGAAAATTGGATGATTTCTTCCATCTTGTCATCAATTTCTTTTTTTGACATCCCCATCATCGTCCCTTTAAGACGAATATTATCCCTGCCAGTCAAATCTATCTTAAGACCTGCACCAATCGCAATATGAGATACTTCACCATTAATTTGCAAGTCACCTGTTGTGACACTCAAACTTTTATCAATGATGTTAAGGAGCGTTGATTTTCCAGAGCCATTTAAACCGATAATTCCGATTGCTTCACCATCATGAACCTCAAAATTGACATCACGAAGAGCCCAGAAATCTTTGATCCCTCGGTTACTTTTCCCTATTCCAAAAAATTCTTTTAACTTTTCGTTCTGTGAAAGCTCAAACTTCTTTGATATCAAATTAGCACGTACCTTAAGTTTAGAAGCATTGTCCACAGAAGAAACTGACTTTGTATCCAGTTGACTTGATACCATTTCTTTTTTAGGATTACTGATTCTACTTTTCACATGCTTCGATTTCTTACGAGGTACCTTACTTTTTCTCCTCTTTCGAGTCAAATTACTGTTTTTTTCTATCATTTATCTTCCTAATCACGACACAATAAAAATTAAAATATAAATAAAATTACAAGTTACACTTTATTAAAGTGTACCAAAATTCTCACGATAAGTCTAGACTAATTTATATAGGGCACCTCTAATAACTACCAATTAATTCACCTCTAAATGAAATTAGAAAAAAA
>OBMA010000789.1_pt1 | contig 19311 bp, 15 predicted proteins | sample 1539141 | NCBI WGS metagenome assembly OBMA01 (sample SAMEA3991484, study PRJEB22521) | metagenome | biome: anthropogenic terrestrial biome; feature: sewage plant; material: raw primary sludge | place: Sweden | collected 2012-09-26 | reverse complement strand
CTACTATGAGAATTGGTTATCAATTTAGAATGATTATAAACCCTATTAGATATTCTCTTTTTAATAAATTAATAACATTAAAATTTAAATTAAAAAAAATAGATTATATTGATCCCGTTGAAAGAGATAGACTGCTATCAAAAACAAATTTAAAAGTTTGAATTCATCAATAAATAAGTTATATTGTAATAATATAATTTTATTTATCTTAAGGTAATAATGATTCAAATAATAAAAAAAGAAGACAATATTTGTCTTGAATTACCATTTTTTGGTACTGAAAAATATTTGTCATCAAAAAATAATGATTTTGGTTGGTTCTGTTCTGATAATTTTGTTTTACCATTTTTATTATATAAAAGTTTTATATTTAAAAGAATTGTCTTCACAAATGAAGTTATTTCAGAAAAAAACACTAGTATAGAAGAAGAGCAAGAATTCCTTGAAAAAGTGGTAACTTACATAAAAAAGAATAAAATTTGCGATTATATATATAAACCAAGTCCAAATGCTGTATTTAGAACATATCCAAGAAATTCTGATAGTTTTAGATGGGCTTCTTACATTATAACTCCAGAATCAAATATAGAAAATATGATTAATAATATTACTCCAAGTTCTGAAAGAACAAAAGTTCGAAAAGCTATAAAAGATGGCATTAAAATAGAACTCACAAATGATTATAAATTAGTATATGACTTATGTAATGAAACTTTAGTTAGACAAAATATACAATTAGCAATCAACAAAGATGAATTTTATGGGCAATTTGAAAACTTGTATCCTAAAAATATGCTAATGTTTAAAGCTACTTATAACGATAAGATAGAAGCTGTAACTGTAATTTTTAAAGATAAGAATAATGCATATTCAGAATATGTAGGAAGAGTTTTACAAGCACATACAGGAAGTGTCAGATTATTAAATTTATTTGCAATGAAATATTTAGTAGATAATTATGATATTAAAAATTTTGATTTTATTGGAGCTGTTCCTGATATTAAGAAGCAGACAAAAGAGTGTAGAATTCAAAAATTCAAAAAAGAATTCGGAACTAAATTAAAAGAAGGATATCAATTTAGGGTAATTATAAATCCTATTAAATATTATCTTTTTATTACTTTACTGAAATTAAAATTAAAATTAAAAAAAATAAACTATGTTGATCCTGTTGAGAGAGATAGAAAACTTTCAGAAACGAACCTAAAAGTTTAATTCTTTTTAAATTTTCTTGATAAGAAGTAGAATATATAATATGGACTTAAAATTAAATACTGGGGATATCCTGCCATTATTTTAAATAAGTTTGAATAATCTTTTTTTGAAAATAGTTTGAAAATTGAAGCAGTCATTCTTTTTGAGTTTTCTAGAAAAACTGCTTTTTTTAGATTAAAACCAAGATTATTATCTTTTACGTATTTATTTAAAAATTCAAAATTCTCAACATCATATTCATAAACTCTTGTGCTTGTTAAATTGTCTCTATGAACTCTATAAGAAGTGTGAAACTTATTTACACATAAAGCATAGTAATCTTTTGTAACTTTTAATAAAACATCATAATCTTCTGCATAATGAAGACTTACATCGATTTTCCCAACTTTATCTAAAACATCTTTTCTAAAAATTGCAGATGAAATAAAAACAAAATCACCTTTATGTAATAATAAATCATGAATCCTTCCAGAATAATGTTTATGAAAACGACCGAACTCTTTTCCTTCACCATCAATATATATTGTTTTTGAATATATTAAAGAAACTTCATCTTTATGTTCAAATGAGTTTAATCTATCAAATGAAGCTTGGAGTTTATCTTTATGCCAAATATCATCACAATCCAAGATACAAACCCATTCTCCAATAGCTTTTTCAATTGCAAGATTTCTAGCCTCACCAAGTGGAGTATGAACAGGTGCATAGTGGTATTTAATTCTAGGATCACCATAAGAATTTACAATGTTTGCACTTTCATCCCTTGATTGATTATCCCAAAAAATAAGTTCCCAGTTTTCATAAGTTTGAGCCATAGCACTATTAATAGCGATTTTTAAATACTTATCACTATTGTAACAATTCATAATAATAGATACCAAAGGCTTATGCATTAAAAAATTCCTTAATTGAATTTACTACAAAATCTTGTTCTTCTTTTACAAGGTCAAGTTGACAAGGAAGTGTTAAAATTTCTTCATAGATTTTTTCAGTTATTGGCAAAGCATCAGATTTGTATTTTGTTAATAAGTGATTTGGTTTATAGTGAATTCCACACTCTATATTTTTACTTAATAAAAACTCTCTTAACTCATCTCTTTTAGAAGTTTTAACTACAAATATATGAGAAATAATACTTTTAAAATCAAAATCTAAAGTTTGGATTTGAGGAATATTTTTTAAGTTTTCTAAATAATAATTTACTATTTCTTTTCTTTTCTTTTCAATAGAATTTATTTTTTTAAGTTGTTCTCTTCCAATTGCTGCAAAAATATTACTCATATGATATCTATAACCTTGATGTTTTACATCAAAATCCCAACTTCTTTGACCTTCGTATCTTTTCTCAGTATCTTTTTCAACACCTAAAAGTCTTGCATCTTTTACAAATGAAATAATATTTTCATCATTTGTAATTACAGCTCCACCTTCACCTGAAGTGATATTTTTTATTCCATCAAAACTAAGACAAATAATATCACCTTCCACACCTACTTTTACACCATCATTAACACAAGCAAAAGCTTGAGCTGCATCTTCTATAACTCTTAGATTATGTTCTTTTGCAAATGCATAAACTTTTTTTATATCTTTTGCATTACTTGCATAATGAACTGGCATAATAGCTTTTGTTTTACTTGTAAGTTTTTTCTTTGCATCATTTAAATCTATAAATAAAGTATCTTCACAGACTTCAACAGCAACAGGTTTTACTCTTGCTGCACTTATTGCTTGAAAAGATGCCACATAAGTTAAAGATGGAACTAAAATCTCATCATCACTATTTAAGTTTAATGCTTCAACTGCTAAATGTAAAGCTGATGTTCCTGTACTTACACATATAACTTCTTTTGAAGTATTTAAATATGCTTTTATCTCTTGCTCAAAAAGATTTACTTCAGCTCCCATTCCTAAAAACTCTTTATCAAGTACTGCTAATACAGCATCTTTTTCTTCTTGACCGATTGTTGATTTTGAAAGTCTAATTTTATTCATCATTTAATTCCAAGTATAATTTATATCTGTAAGCTGTTTTGTAATAGCTTCACTAGGATCGTGTTCAATGCTAGCAATATTTAAAAGCATATTTAAATCTTCACCAATACCTCTAAAAGCCATCCAAACACCAGCAGGAACTGTTAGTCTTTGATAGTTCTCTTGAGATAAAATAAGGCTAAAGAATTGATTCTTAGTTGAAGAATCAATTCTGTCATCATAAATAATAAATTCAACAGCCCCAATAGGAACAATTAAATTTAATACCATGACAGTGTGTTTTTTCCAACCTTTTATTTCATCTTTTATTACAGTTGAAAAATATGCTTCACCAAAAGATTTATATCCATTATCACTTTGCTTCATAGCATGATATAAATCCCCTTTAGGATTAACAATTTGCTTTAAAGGAGTAAGAATTACTCCTTCAATTATTTTGTCCATGAAAGCTCTCTTTTTTCTGCAAGGCTTGAATACTCTTCTATTTGTTCTTTTGTTTTTTTATACATATCAGTAGAAGTTTTATAAAAGTCATAATACCATTCACTTGTAAATTTAATAGTGTCTTTATAATCTAAAGTAGCTTGCCAATTTAAATATCCTAAAGCTTTATCACAATTTAATTTTAAAAGTCCAGCTTCATGAAATGGAATATTAGCCGTTACTTCATAAGCATCTTTAGGATTTGAGAAGTTCCAATATTTACTCAAATCAATTAATAGTTCTTCAACAGTTCTATTTTGCTCAGCTCTTGGACCAAAGTTATATCCTTCACCATTAAATGAATTATCATTGTGTAAAGCCTGACCTAGATTTAAATAACCACTTAATGGCTCTAAAACGTGTTGCCAAGGACGTGTGGCTTTTGGACTTCTTATTTCTACAGTTTTACCTTCACTCCAGTTTTGCATACAATCAACTACGATTCTATCTTTAGCCCAATCTCCACCACCAATTACATTTCCAGCTCTTGCAATTGCTAATTTTACATTTGAGTTTTCATTTTTGAAAAATGAGTAGTAATATGATTTAATAATTAATTCAGCAGCACCTTTAGAACCACTGTAAATATCTTTCCCACCCATTTGGTCATCTTCTTTATAACCCCAAATTTGCTCTACATTATCATATGCTTTATCACTTGTAATTATAATTGCTGTACATTTTTTATTTAAAGTTTTTAAAGCTTCTAAAATATTTGCAGTTCCCATAACATTTGATGAAATAGTTTCAATAGGCTCACTATATGAAGTTGAAACAATAGCTTGTGCAGCTAAGTGAAATAAAAATTCTGGTTTTTCTTCATCAATAATTTTAGTAATTGCATCAAGATTTCTAATATCTTCTTTATAATGAGTGATTTTAGATTGTAAATCAAGCTTAAGAAACATAGATGGACTTGTTGGAATATCTTTTGAAATTCCAACAACTTTTGCACCTAAACTAAGTAACCAAACACTAAGCCATGTTCCTTTAAATCCTGTATGACCAGTGATTAAAACTTTTTTATTTTTATATATATTGTTAAACATTACTATTTATCCCAAATCTTCCATGGAGCTTTATTTTCATCCCACATTTCATTTAATATATTTTTATCTCTAAGAGTATCCATAGGCATCCAAAAATCATTGTGTTTATATGTAAATAATTCACCATCTTTTGCAAGATTCTTTAAAGGTGCTTGTTCAAAAACTGTACTATTACCTTCTGTTATATAATCAAATACTTCTGGTTCACATACAAAGTATCCAGCATTTATCCAAGAACCATCGCCTTTTGGTTTTTCTTGAAATGATTTTACTTGATCATTTTCAGCAATATCAAGTGCTCCAAATCTTCCATCTGGTTGTGCTGAAGTCATAGTCATTATTTTCCCATGAGATTTATGAAATTTTAGTAAATCATCAATATTTATATTAGCAACACCATCACCATATGTTAATAAGAAAGGTTCATTGCCTATAAATTTTTGTGCTTTTTTTATTCTTCCACCGGTCATACTATTTAATCCAGTATCAAGTAAAGTTACCTTCCAAGGTTCACTTGAGTTGTTTAAAATCTCTATTTTGTTATCTTTTAAATCAATTGTAACATCACTTTGATGTAAGAAATAGTTAGCAAAATATTCTTTTATATAATAACCCTTATATCCAAGAAGTATGACAAATTCATTTATTCCATAAGTTGAATAAATCTTCATAATATGCCATAAAATAGGCTTTTCACCTATCTCTACCATAGGCTTTGGTCTTAGGTCAGTTTCTTCACTTAATCTTGTTCCAAAACCACCTGCTAAAATAACTGCTTTCATAAATCCTCTAATAATAGTTAATTTTTTCGTTATTTTAATGTAATTATCTTGTGTAATAGATAAATTTTGCACGGAAAAAGTATTTTTGTGATTTTATCATAATAATAGATATTATTTATTTTGTATATTTATGATATAATATTTGTTTATTAAGGACATAACAAAAACATATGCAAAAACCTATTTTTCAAAGTACTTTCTTTTTTATTTTAATTTTATTTGTACTTTTTTCTATGTCTTTGTCAATAGTAAGTATTAATGCTGGAATTAATATACGAATCGGTCAGTTAGCTATTTTATTAATGTTTGGATTCGTATTATTAGATGATTTAAAGAATAAAAGTATTAATGAAACTCTTCTTGTATTTTTTATTTTTTTTGCGATACTTCTTACTTTTGTTAGTAAAAGTTCAAGTTATTCAAAAATAGATGAAATGAAATTTGTTATTAAGTATATGCTAATTTTTCCAGCTACTTTTTATATAGGCCAGTGGAGTGTTAGAAATTTTAAAATTGAAGATTTTTTCAAAGTAATTGAGATTTCTTTAGCTTCCTATATATTAATGGCATTTATACTTTCTGTTTATCCTATTGGGTTTTTATATAATGATAGAGGTGAACTAAGTGGCTTTCAAGGAACATTTCTTGAGACAGGTTGGTTTGCTTTAGTTGTGGGAGCTTTTACAATAACATCTATTTTAGGAAGGCTTGATTTTAATTTAAAGTTTTCAAAAGTTCAATATATATTATATTTTTTCTCAATGATTGCATTGGTTTTATCAAAGAACAAAACAATCTGGATGGGAATATTTTTAATAATAACTTTTATTATACTTTTTAAATCTATCATTGCAAGTAAAGAAAATGTAAAAGAGTCTGTAAAGAAGTTAAAAGCAATAAATTCTTTTTATTTTATCTTTGCTTTTATTGTTTTTGTTACATTGTTTTTTGCAGTTAATTCAATTCTAGCAGAACCAATAGTAAGTGTAGCAATGCTTGAAGAAAAGCTAAATGATGAAAGAGGAAAAGCATATCTTGTAGCCATAAGATTAATAGAAAATAGTGATTGGTTTGGTGGATATGGATTTGGATTTATTCAACAATATTTTTCTGTTTATACAGATGAAATTATTGGACTTGATGAAAATTCTGGAATGATATTTAATTCATATTTAGATGTGTGGATTTCAGTTGGAATTTTAGGAGTATTATTTCATTTTTTACTTTTAAAATTTGCATTTTCAAGAACACATTTATTAACAATGATACTTCCAATTTATTGGTTCATTGCAGCTAATACAAATCCAACAATTGGAGATGAGTACTATTATTTATTCTTAGGAATATCTTATGGTTTAATAATTAAATATAAAAAAGAAGGGAGTGTATAATGAAAAAAATAGCTTTTGTAGCAACAGCATATATAAAAAACTATGATGGAATAAGTGTATATACAGAAAATTTATTATTAGAGTTTTTAAAACAAATACAAGATCAAGATATAAGCGTTGATATATATACAGGTAGTTCTGTAATTGAACTTTTAAAAAATAGAATTTCAAAAGAGAACTTATTAAATGAAAAGATTAGTATAAAGTCTGTAAATGATTCAAAGTTTATTTCTAAAATCTTAGATCTAAATTTTCAATTAATAAAAAATGCAAAGTATGATTTGATTTTTATGTCAAATTTCATGCCTACTGTTTTTTTAGCTTCAAAAACATTAAAAGTTATACATGATTTTTCTGTGAATAATTTTTCTGAATTATATTCAAAAGGCTATTTAAAATATCATAATATGCTACTTACATATGCTAAATATTTTGATCATGCTATTGGATATATATCTAATACTACATTGGCTGATTTAAATAAATTTCACAAAATTAATCCTTCAAATAAAAAATTATTGCATCTTCAAAATGGAATACCTTTTAAAGTAAAAAACTATGAAAGACCAAGTGATGAACAAAGTCTTGAAAAATATAAGAAAAGAGATCTTAGTTTTCTAGTAGTTGGAAGAATTAATAAGCATAAAGGCTTTGATAGAATCTTAGAATTTTGTGAATATTTTGATAAAACAGAAAATATAAACTCTTTTGACTCTGTAACTTTAAATATTGTAGGAAAACAAACAGATGAAACTACACAGATTTTTAAAGATTTAAATCTTCAAAATATAAAACTTGTTTTTCATGGATTTTTAAGTGATGAAGATTTAAATCCATTATATATAAAATCACATTTTTGTCTATTTTTATCAAGAAATGAAGGTTATGGAATACCTTTAGTTGAAGCAATGTGGTTTAAATCAATTCCAATTATCTCAAATATTCCAATATTTGATGAAATTATGACAAATGAATATCCAAAATTTGATGATAAGACAAATTATACTTCAAGTATAGTTGAATTTGTAAATAAAATATTTGATGATATTACTTACTTAAAAAAACAAAAAGAGTTTATTGAAACGATTGTTTTAAATGAACAAACAGGTTATGAAAAAGCAGCAAAAAATCTAGTAAAATTTATAGAAAAACTATAAGAGGAAAAATGAACAGAAAAAAAATATATATATCAGTAGTATCACACCATCAAGAAGATCTTATTATTGGTAATTTAAAAAATCTAGATTTAAAAAATGAACTGTTTGATATTAAATTAATATTAATTGATAATACAAATTCAAGTAAGCTTGAAAACTTTGCGCAAGAGAATAATCATCTATATTATGCCGATGATAAAACAAGAGGATATGGCGAAAACCATAATAAAAGTTTCAAAATAGCAAATGTGCAAGATGAAGATATATTTATAGTATGTAATCCAGATGTTATTTTAGAAAAAGAGCAGTTATTAGGAATGTTAAGTGATTTTATATCAAATAATAGAGATTTTGGGAATGTAACTTGTTATTATGATAAAGAAAAAACGATTCTTTCAAATCCTGATAGATATTTTCCATATTTTTTTAATTTCGTTGTTTCTATAATTTTACGAAAAAGATTACATTATGGAACAAACTTTGATGTAACTCATCCTGAGTGGATTTCAGGTGAATATATGATGATTAAAGGTGAAGTATATAATAGATTAAATGGCTTTGATGAAGATTATTTTATGTATGTGGAAGATATTGATTTATGTTATAGAGCAAATGAATTAGGTATAAAAATTACTCATAATAAAAATTACTATATAATACATGAAACACAAATGGATAGCAGAAATGTTTTATCAAATAGATTTAAAATGCATTTTAAATCAGTTTTTATATACTTGAAAAAACATAAAATTTTTGGATTAATAAAGATAGCAAAATGAAAATTCTTTTTAAATTTTTAATATTATTTATTTTAAGTATTACTTGTAATGCTACAAGCTATGATATTGAAAATTTAGATAAAAAAGATAAACAATCAATTGAGATTTTAAACACTTATTTAAAACAAACTGATTTTAAAATGCAAGATTTTCCTAATATAAATTTTGTTTTAGGAACCAAAGAGACTATTTCTTCAATAAACAAACTTCTATATAATGAAATAAATAAATTTAAAAACGATGCATATATAATAAAACTAATAGATGATAATATTTATATAATTGGTAAAAACCAAAGAAGTTTAATATATGGAATTTATTCTTTTCTTGAAAGAAATCTACAATATAAATTTTTATCGAAAAACTTTGAAATAATTCCAGAAAAAAGCTTTGTAAAAAAAGATGATATAAACTATGAATCAGAAGCTAGGTTTGAATATAGAGAAATATTCACCCATGAGCTAGAAGATAATAGTTTTGCTTTAAAACTTGGCTTAAATGGAGCCTTTGGGCATAAATCAAAAAAGAATGATGAGAATTTTATAAATATTTATAATGATTTTACTCCTTTTGAATTAATTCCTTTAAAGCATGAAAAATTAAATAGAGAATTCTTTTGTGCAGGACAACTCGATTTTGCATTAAACGGTGTTCAAGAGTTGGCAAATGAAAATTTTCAAAAAAAAACAATAGATATAAAAAATAAACAAAAGGATATATTTTATATTTCCCATGAAGATAGATTATCTTATTGTCAATCATCTGAAAGTATGCAATTAATAAATAAATATAACTCCACAACAGCACCTTTTTTAGATTATGCAAATTATATTGCAAAAATGAATCCAGAAAAAAACATATTTGCAGAAGCATATCAATGGAGTAGAAAAGCTCCTAATAATTTTATAAATATGCAGCCAAATTTAAATATTATATTTTCAGATATAGAAGCAGATTTTTCAAAGCCAATAGATAGTCTTATAAATAAAGATATATATACTGATTTACAATCTTGGAATAAATACAAAAAAGATATATTTATCTGGCATTATATAACAAACTTTAATGGTTATTTACAGCCATTTCCAAATGTAAATACAACAGCAAAAGATATAAAAACTTTTGCAAAAAATACTCAAGTAAAAGGTGTTTTTTTACAAGGAGCATATGAAACTAGCTTTAGTGAACTATCAAATTTAAGAGCTTGGGTTTTCTCAAAACTTTTATGGAATCCAACATTGGATGAAAAAAGATTAATAAAAGAGTTTTCGTATTACTATTATAAAGATTCTTATAATGATATTTTAGAATATTTTGAATTATTAGAAAACTCTGTACTTGAAACAAACTCTAAACTTTTGGTGAAAACATCTGTTAATTCAAGATATTTAAATGAAGATTTTATTAAAAAATCAAAGATTATTTTAGATAGAGCATTATCAAAAGTTCCTAAAAACTCAATTTATTATAAACACATTCTTGAACTATATGCTTCAATTGATTATGTACAGTTATTAAATGGAACAATTTCAAATGAAGATAAAAAGAGATTTAAAGATTTTTTACTTAAAAATGACATAAAATATTACGCAGAAAGTGCATCAATAGATTCTTTAATGGCGTATTTTGATATGAAAAGAGTAAATCCAAAAACTCCAAAAGCTGTAACAAATAATACAATTGAGTGGCTTGATTTTCAAGAATATGAATTAAAGCTTTGCTGTTCTGAAATTATCGAAGATAAAAAAGCATCTTCTTTAAGTGCTGTAAGAATGACAGGGGATAAATCAGATTGGGGATTCCAACTTGACCTTAGCTCAATACCAAAAGGAAAGTGGAAAATTTTTGCAAGTGTAAGAATTGAAAAAAATGATAAACTATCACTTATAGATTATGTAAATCCTGCTTTTTATTATGGTGTATATGATAAAGGTATTAAAAACCTTGCATTAATTAACACGGTTAAAGATGAAGAATATCACGAAATAAATATAGCAAATCTAGATATAGAAGATAATGAAATAGGGCAGGTTTGGATTAGACCAGCTGCTAGTGATAATGTGAAATATCTTTATATTGATAGGATTTTTGTAATCAAAGAATAAGTATTAATAAAGAGGTGTAATTGAATTTAATAACAGAGAAAAACTTATCAAAGACAATTATTTTTACTTTTATAATAATTATGACTTCTATGATATTTGCAATTTCTTATTTTTATGTACATAATACTTATGATAACTTCGAACTTGAGATGGATAAGTTTGTAAAAGAATATTATGCAGATAAAAAAAAGACTTTAAAAAAAGAGATAAATACTGTAATTGATATTTTAAATTACAATATTGCAAAATCAAACTTAGATGATGAGAGCTTAAAAATAGATGCAATAAGACTTTTAAATAATATCACCTTTGAAGAAAATAGTAGTAACTATTTTTTCGTGTATGAAGTTGAAAATATGCAAGGTGGCGATGATTTTGCAAGGCTCGTTGTAAATCCTAATAGACCTGATTTAGTTGGGACTTTAATATCTACAAATTATAAAGATGAAGATGGAAAAAAATTTAGAGAAGATTTTTTACGAGATATTCGAGTGAATAAAGAGTCTTTTACTCAATATTCCTATAAAAAACCAAAATCTAATGAATCAAAACAAAAACTTTCATACTTTAAATATTATGAAAAATGGAATTGGATTCTTGCGGTTGGAGTTTATACTGATGATATTGAAGATGAAATAGCAATAAAAAAAAGAGATTTAAAAATAAAAATTAAAGATCAAGTGGTTCAAAATGTAGTTCTATTTGCAATGTTTTTATCAATAGCGATTTTAATATCAATAGTAATTTCACAAAAAATTGATGAGGTATTAAAAAGTTACGAAAATAAAGTTAAGCTAAATGCAAAAGAGCTTGAAGAATTAAATGAATCCTTAGAGTTAAAGGTTCAAAAAGAGATTGAAAAGAATAGAGAAAAAGAGCAATTACTTGTACAAAAATCAAAATTTATAGCCCTTGGGGAGATGATTTCAAATATTGCACATCAATGGAGACAGCCTTTAAGTGAGTTATCTTCTATTTTAATGTTTATTAGATTTAAACAAAGCATTAATGATTTAGATAAAGAAACTATGAATCAAAAACTTCTTGAAGCAGATAATGTTTTAGATTTCATGTCCCATACTATTGATGATTTTAGAAACTTTTTTATTCCAAAAAAGGAAAAAGAGGAGTTTTTATTATATAAAGTAGTAGATATTGTAATAAATATTGTCTCTAGTACTTTACAAAATTATAATATAAAACTTGAAATAAATATTGATAAAAATATTGTTTTAAATACATATTTAAATGAATATGAGCAAGTTTTATTAAATATTATAAATAATGCAAAAGATATTTTAATTGAAAAAAAAATAAAAAATCCAATCATAAAAATAAGTGCAGCACAAGATGAAGATTATATTATTTTATATATAGAAGATAATGGTGGTGGTATTTTTGTTGTTCCAAAAGGAAAAATATTTGAACCATATTTCACAACAAAAGAGCATAGTAATGGCACAGGAATAGGTCTTTATATGTCTAAAATAATTGTAGATAAAAATATGAAGGGAAAACTAAAAGTAAAAAATACAAAAACAGGTGCAAGATTTGCAGTTTATACACCAAAAATTTTACTTGAAGAAAATAATGAAATTATTTAAAAATAGATTTATTGCACATAGAGGTTTGCATAAAAATAAAATGATTCCTGAAAACTCAATGTTAGCTTTTAAAGCAGCAATAGAAAAAAACTATGCAATTGAGTTTGATATAAATATCACAAAAGATAATCAAATAGTAGTTTTTCACGACGATGATTTAAATCGTTTATGTAATAAAAAAGAAAATATTGAAGATGTAAGTTATGATTTTTTAAAAGATTTAAATTTATATGAAAGCAATGAAAAGATTCCTTTGTTAAAAGAATTATTAGATGAAGTTGCAGGAAAAATTCCATTAATAATCGAAATAAAAAAACATAAAAATATTGGTTTATTAGAAAATATTTTACTTGAAATGCTAAAAGAGTATAAAGGTGAATATTTTATATGTTCTTTTGAAAAAGATATTTTACTTTGGCTAGAAAAAAATAAACCTAAGGAAATAAGAGGTTTGATTTTTGAAAGTTTGCCAATAAAATTTAAGAAGTATGAAAAGATAGCTTTTTTATATAAATATTTTAAAAGCAAAGCAGATTTTATTTCATTAGAAGATAAATTAATAGATAGTTCGATTTATGATTTTTGTAAGAAAAAAGAGTTAGATATTCTTGTTTGGACGATAAAAGATAAAAAAAGTTTTCAAAATATTGATAAAAAAGTATCAGCAGTTATTTTTGAAAACTTTATAATTTAAAAAAGAAAGAGAATAAATCTCTTTCTTTTTTATCCATACATTAATCTTGGTAACCATAGAGAAATAGCTGGAATATACGTAACCATAACAAGACCAACAAGTAAAATTGCAGTCATTGGTAAAGATGCAACTATTACGTCTTTCAAGCTTAATCCCGTTATTCCGCTGGCCACAAAGAGATTGAGTCCAACAGGTGGGGTTATCATTCCTATTTCCATATTTACAACCATAATAACACCTAAATGAATTGGATCTATTCCTAAAGCCATTCCAATTGGTAGTAATAATGGTACTGTAATCATTACCACAGAACTAGGTTCCATAAATTGTCCCATTAGTAAAAGTAAGATATTTACTATTAAAAGGAACATTAAAGGACCAACATTTGCTTCTAATATCATTTGCGTGATATGGTGAGGAATTTGCTCATCTGTTAAGAAGTGAGCAAATAACATTGCATTTGCAATAATAAAGAAAATCATTGAGCTGGTTTGTGCCGAGTCTAAAATGATTCTATATAAATCCCTATATTTTGTATCTTTATAAATAAAGAACGATACAAAAAATGCATACATAACACTGAATGCACCAGCTTCAGTTGGAGTAAAAATTCCTCCATAAATTCCACCAATAACAATAACAATGATTAATAAAGCCCAAAAAGCATCTTTAAAGGCAATAAATCTTTCTTTGAAAGTAGCTGGTTGTGAAGCTTTAAAACCACTTCTTTTAGCTAGGACATATGTAGCAATCATCATCATTGCACCAATCATAAGACCAGGAACAACCCCTGCCATGAAAAGTTTTCCAATAGATTGATCAGCTGTTACCCCAAATACGATAAATACAATTGATGGTGGAATTAAAATACCTAAAGTTCCAGATGTTGCAATTGTACCTATGGCAAATTGTTCATTATAACCAGCTTGCTTAATTGCTCCATACATAACAGAACCAATAGCAGCAACAGTTGCTGGAGAACTTCCACTTACAGCTGCAAAAATAATAGATGCTAAAATAGCTGCAATTGGAAGACCACCTGGAAGATGTCCAACTAGACTTTTTGCAAAGTTAATTATTCTTGTTGCAGATGAACCTCTTGAAAGTAAAGCACCAGCCAAAATAAACATAGGAATAGCCATAAGCGTATACTTATTTAATCCATCAAAAATTTTAGATGAAATTCCCATTAAATCCATATCTGTAAAAAGAAATGAAGTTATTAAAGTTGTAGCACCAAGTGAAACTGCAACAGGCACACCAACTAACATAAGAGCGAAAAGTAAAATAAATAAAGTAGCAATAACCATATTATTTTTCTCCTTGTGATTTGATTTCGTTTATCACAGCTTCATGTTCGTTATATAATTTTATATCTTTTGAATCTGTTTGATAAATTTCAACTAATTTTTCCGCACATCTATAAGCAGCTAGTGCAAATGAAATAGGAAGAACCAGATGTGGAATCCATAAAGGAATATTTAAATCTACACTCATTTCTCCAAAATCTTTTAATAAAAGAACCAATTCATATCCAAAATATGAGATTAATCCGAGATATGCAATTGAAAGTAAATTAGCAAAGATTAAAAAGGCTTTTGTGATATTAGGCGAGAATCTTTCAATAACCAAACTCACCGAAATATGTGCCCCTTGTTTGAATCCATATGCCGCTCCAAAAAGCGCAGCCCAAATAAAAAGATAATTAGTAAGTTCAGCAGCCCATGTAAGGCTCATGTCAAATGCATATCTTAATATTACATTAATAAAAGCAAGTAATACACCAAGTGACAGTCCTACGACTGCCATTGTTTGGTTGATAGTACCTACTATTAAGTCGATAATTTCAAAAATTTTTTTCATAATTCAAACTTTATTATTTAGTATCAATTGCTTTTTTGATTAAATCTTCACCAATTACATCATAGAATTGAGGATATACTACTGACATAGATTTTTTCCATTCTTGTTTTTGTGCATCAGTTAATTCAATAATTTGAAGTTTATTAGTATCTTTAGCATATTTTGTTAAAGATTCCATCATTAAAGCATCTTCTTTTGCAGACTCTTCTCTTTCAAGTTTTGTCGCTTCTTTCATAGCTTGAGCTACATTTGCTTGTAAATCTTTTGGTAATTTATTCCAAAATTGCTCATTCATAACTACTAAATAACCTAAATATCCATGTTGACTTAAAGTAAGACTAGATTGAACTTCATGGAATTTTTTTGTATAAAAGTTTGATAATGGATTTTCAGTTCCATCAACAACACCTTGTTGAAGTGCTGAATAAACTTCTGAGAATGGAAGAACTTGTGGATTTCCACCGATTGCTTTAAATTGTGCTTCTAAAACTTTTGAACTTTGAATTCTATATTTTTTTCCAGCAGCATCTTCTGGTAATACGATTGGTTTTGCATTTGTTGAGAAATGTTTAAAACCTGCATCCCAATAATCAAGTGCAATCATTTGTTTTTTTTCATTAACTTTAGATTTTAAAATATCACCAACTTCTCCATCCATAACTTTATATAAATGATCTTTGTCTCTAAAAATAAAAGGTAAATCAAAAAGTTGCATTTGTGGAGCAACGCTTGTAAACTTTGATAAACTAGGCATAATTAATTGAACATTATTCATCGCAAGTGCTTTAATTTCTTCACCATCACCATATAATTGTGAGTTTGGGAATACTTGAACGTCAATTTTTCCGCCTGTTAGCTCTTCAATTCTTTTTTCAAGAAAATCAGCTGCTTTTCCTTTTGGAGTACTTGCACTTACAACGTGACTTACTTTCATTGTATAATCAGCTGCAAATCCTGCAGTTGCAAGCATTGCTGCTGTTATTGTTCCTATTACTAATCTTTTCATATCTGGTTTTCTCCTTAGATTTTGATGTAAAATGATTATAGTTAAAAGTTGTGTAAGTATTATGTAGAATATAATTTTTTTAATATGATTGAGTATATATGAAAAAAAATGTATAAATATTATACAGATTAGTAAAAAATAATTAAATTTTTTCTACTATAATTTATGAACTGTAAAATTTTAATATACAAAATTAACATAAAGGAAAATTATGGGGTGCAATTTAGACTTACTAACTTCTTTTAAAGATAATTGTGGATTTGGTTTAGTAGCTGATATGAAAAACAGACCAAGTCATAAAAATCTGGAAGATGCAATAACTTCCCTTGAAAGAATGATGCACAGAGGTGCTGTGGCGGCTGATGGTAAAACAGGAGATGGTTCTGGATTACTTGTATCTATGCCTGATTTATTTATGCGAAAAATAGCAAAGCAAAAAGATGTTGATTTGCCAGAAATCTATGCTGTTGCTATGATCTTTACCCGTGATTTATCAGATATTAAAACATTCAAAGAGTATTGTGAAAATAATGATTTAAAAGTATTATTAACAAGAACAGTTCCTGTTGATATTGATGCTTTAGGTCAACAAGCATTGGATAGTTTACCTACAATAATACAAGTATTTGTTGTGCCAAGTACTTTAATGACATCAAAAAGATTTGATGCAATGCTTTATTTAACAAGAAAAGAGTGTGAACACAAACTTGTAGATAAAAAAGACTTCTATATCCCAACTTTTTCTTCAAAAGTAATAGCCTATAAAGGGCTAATTATGCCTACTTATATTAGACATTTTTATACAGATTTAAAAGATGAAGATTTTCAAATCACATTTTCATTATTTCATCAAAGATTTTCAACAAATACTCTTCCTTTATGGAGGTTAGCACAACCATTTAGAGCAATCGCACACAATGGTGAAATAAATTCTGTTGAAGCAAATAGATTTAATGCAGAAGTTAAATCAGAACAATTAAAATCAGAAGTTTTTTCACAAGAAGAGATGAAAAGATTACTTCCAATTTTACAAAATATTGGTTCTGATTCTACATCTTTAGATAATATGTTTGAGTTTTTATTAATAAATGGAGTTGATTTCTTTAAAGCTGCAAGAAGCTTAATACCAGCACCTTGGCAAAATGCACCACATATGGATTCTAATTTAAGAGCTTTTTATGAGTACACAGCAACTGCAATGGAAGCATGGGATGGACCGGCCGCTGTTTCATTAACGGATGGAAGACATATTGGATGTTTAATTGATAGAAATGGATTAAGACCATCAAAATATGTTATTACAAAAGATGATAAATTATATATTACATCTGAGTATGGAACATTAGAAATTGAAGATGATAATATTTTAGAAAGAGGAAGATTACAATCAGGACAAATGATTGCTCTTGACCTTAAACATGGAAAAATATTAAAAGAAGAAGATATTAATGATTATTTAAAATCATCTCAACACTATTCAAAATGGTTAAATGATGATATGGATTATATTCAAGAATATATCGAAGATACTTTTTTAAATATCAAAGATTATAAACTAGAAAATCTTGAGAAAAAACAAAAATTCTTTAATGTTACTTATGAAGTATTGGATCAAGTAATTGAACCAATGGCAAAAGAGGGTAAAGAACCAGTTGGTTCAATGGGAGATGATACTCCATTAGCATGTTTTTCACAAGTTAGTAGAAATTTCACAGATTATTTTAGACAAAAATTTGCACAAGTTACAAATCCACCAATTGATCCATATAGAGAAAAAGTGGTTATGTCTTTAGAAACAGGATTTGGACAAGTTCATAATGTTTTAGATGAAAAACCTGAATATGCTAGAAGATTAAAAGTAACAAGTCCTATTTTAATGAAAGAAAAATATGATGTTTTATACTCTTTTGGAGATGAAAAATCACCAAGATATGATGAATATTATAAAAATAGAGTATTCTCAACTACTTTTAAAAATGATTTAAAAAAATCATTAGAAAAACTAGCTTCTTATGTGATAAAAGCTGTAAAAAAAGATGGTGTTTCAGTTGTAATTTTAGATGATAGAACAATTAGTGAAAATGAAAAAGTAATACCTGCTGCAATGGCTGTTGGATTTATAAATCAACAATTACTAAAACATGAAATTAGACATAATGTTTCAATACTAGCAATCACAGGTGAGGTTTATGACCCACATATGGCAGCTGTATTAATCGGATTTGGATGTACTGCAATGTATCCTTATATGATGTATGCCTCAACTGTTTCATTTTTTCAAAGAGAAAAACCATCTAAATATGAGATGCAAAAATTATTAAAAAATACTCAAAAATCTGTAAATGCAGGATTATTAAAAATCATGTCGAAAATGGGTATTTGTACTGTTGCCTCATACAGAAATTCTGGATTATTTGATATTGTAGGACTTAGTGATGAAATCGTTACTGACTGTTTTACAGGTGCACATAGTGATTTAGCTGGATTAACATATGCTGATATTGAAGCAAAAATTAATAAATCTCATCATAATGCATTTAAAGAAGAAAATACTATGTTTCCACTTGATTTGGGTGGATTTTATAAATATACTAATGGTGGAGAATATCACGATTATGGACCAGCTACTACAAAAGCCATGCATAATAAAAGAGCTGCTGTAAAAGAAGATATTACAGATTTTGAAGGTTTACGAGATTTAGTAAATAATAGAGATAAAAAGTTTATTAGGGATTTCTTTGAATTTAACTCAGACAGAACTGCGATTGATGTAAGTGATGTTGAAATAAAAGAAGATATTTTCAAAAGATTTTCAACAGCTGCAATGTCATTGGGTTCAATTTCACCAGAAGCTCACGAAGCAATGGCAACAGCTATGAATACAATTGGTGGTATGAGTAACTCAGGTGAGGGCGGAGAAGATTCAAAAAGATTTGGAACTATTAAAAACTCTAGAATCAAACAAGTTGCATCGGGAAGATTTGGTGTAACGCCAGCTTATTTAAGATCTGCTGATGAATTACAAATAAAAGTAGCTCAAGGGGCAAAACCAGGTGAAGGTGGACAATTACCAGGTCATAAAGTAACAGCACTTATAGCAACACTTAGACACACCGTTGCTGGTGTTACACTTATTTCACCACCACCACACCATGATATTTATTCAATTGAAGATTTAGCTCAGTTAA